>ERZ773149.42-NODE-42-length-133989-cov-8.758284_pt1 | contig 133989 bp, 126 predicted proteins | sample MGYA00511081_ERZ773149 | MGnify/ENA primary metagenome ERZ773149 (study PRJEB29015, sample SAMEA2737846) | human gut metagenome | biome: human gut; feature: human-associated habitat; material: faeces | place: China | collected 2012 ...
TTATTGTCAATGCAAAATACGGAATAGACTGTATCTGCATTTCCCCGCCATGATCAAATATATGCCGGGAAAGATTATATAGTCCCCCTTTTGGGACAACTTCTTTCTCCGGTGCTGCCCCATTATTTGTAATGCGAATACGATAAAAATCATTATTTTCCTGCATCGTTATAAAAAGTTCTGTCGCACCAGCATGACATACACCATTCGTCAGACACTCTCTCATCGCAAGTATATATATATTGGCATAATCTTCGTTCTTCGGCAAAGAGCCAATGCATTCTATCTTCACACCAAGAGTTTTCGCATCCTGCAGAAATTGTTCAAATTCTCCTTCCCCAAAAGGCTGCTGATTATCATTCCAGATTGTATTTACCGCCTGACAAAGTAATCTGACCGCATCGATGTAATCTTCACTTCCCTGCAATAAATTCTGCCGGATCGCTGTCAATCCCGCGCCCATCTGATCATGCAGTTTTGTCTTGGCAGCAAGCACTTCCCTTTCTCTTGTCAAGATCAATACATTGTCAGAAAGATATCGAAGTTCCCTTGATATTTCTTTCAGCTTCTCCGTCTGCTTTGTCAAATTTATTTTCTCATGATATTGCTTTGTAACATCCATAAAAACAGCTTCTATATAAATCTTACCATCTCTGTCTCTGACTTCATTTTCCCGATAATCCCATACCTTCCCATCTGGGAAAATATAAGTGTCTTTTTTACCTGCAAGCCTGATCACACCGTTTTGTATACTTGTATGAAGTGCATCTCGTAACTCACTGAATTCTTGCAGATCTTTATGCGCAAGAATCCTAAAAAGCTGATATATCTGCGTATTGGCAAGCTTCACTGTTCCATCAGAATTAAAATAGCAGATGCCTGTCGGAAGAAGATTCATCGCTTCTTTGATCGAATTCCGATTAACTTTTTCTTTTGATATCCTTTTTAATCTGATGCCTTCCCAAATAAGCAAAAAATCAATGGCACCGACAATACACCAAATAACCCATATCGGAACAGGCAACACTTCACAATAGTTTGCTCCCTTATCGATCTGCCCGAACGAATATACCAGATGATTCAACAGGAAAAACAAAAGTAAAAGAACTAAAACATTCCAATTCCATTTCTCCAGGCGCATATCATAAAATATAATAAGCAAAAATAAAGCACCTGCCAGACTGAACAACACCATCGTCATCAACAACGTCTGCATTACTTTTCACCTGCCTTTTTTATGGTAAATGTAAATTTCCATATACCATCTTCATTTTCACCTTGATCCGTCTTGTCAAAGAATGAGTTCAGATCATCTTCACTTTCTACTTCCATACAAAAAACCATCTCTTCTCCACACGGACGAATCTTTACCCACATAAATTTAATAGAATCTACACAGGCTTCTAATATTGATTCAAAAAAGCTATAAATGCGAACCGCATCCCTCACATAAATACGCTCCCCTGCTGGGGCTGTAAGCGCACATTCTATCCCCATCAGCCTCAAGCTGCTAAAAGACTCCTCCAAACAAGCTCCAAGCTCTGCAATATCTGACACGGCTTCTCTTTCTCCAATAAAGATCAAATTCCCATATCTTTTTATGTATGTTCCGATCAAACTGATCTTAGCCAGCAGTCTGCGGCTCTCTGCCAGATCTTCTTCCTCTTCGTATCGAATCAGCAATTCATTCAACAGCCCAATCTGTCCAGCAGTCTGTGTCTGCAGTTTGTCATATAAGCGGTTCTTTTCCCGCAACATATAAATCTTTGCCTTTGTCTGATAATTTTCCTGTTCCAGACAATTACTCTCTTCGATCGTCTTTCTATTTTCTTTCAATCGATCAAGCAACATCATGATATCTTCAATATCTTCCTGCCATAAAATATGTCCGCCCTGAATCGGCCTGTTTTTGATCATTGTTTTCTTATCAATCCTAACTTCTTCCTTCTCCGCTTCCCTCATCACCATTTCTGAAAGCTTCATTGCATTAGCAGAAGTATATATGACATGATAATCCTGGTCTGTGATCTGCGCTCCCATTGTACATACTTCAAATAGCTGTTCATATCCTGTATTTGTCTGAATCAACCCGCAGTGAAGGCAGCTCTCAAATATACACATAAACATCAGACATAACGCCGCTGTGATATCTCCACCAATAACCTGCATCCACTCTGCACCACTTGCATAAATAATGGCATAAATAATAGAAATACAAATCCCTATGATCGGCAAATACTTCTTTCTCCGAGATGACCTGCACTTATAAACCATTAAAACAAATGCCGATACTGCACAAATAACATCCCACAACAGTACGATATAATATCCCCACGCATAACTGTAACCTTTATCCGTCCATACTTCACCTGCCGAAAAAGAAAACACGAGCTGATGAAAATCATTTGTCAAAACAAGCAAGGAGCAAAGCGTTGTAGGAATATATAACAACTTTGACCATTTCGGTAAAGTATACTCTTCTGGCTGTCCAAGAAGAACTGCCATCTGTACCGCAGCCTGGGGAATGAACAACATCGGCAGATAATAACTATACCATGAGTAACGCTCTACATTTACATCCATCGCAAAAAAGTACTTTATACTGCGCACAATAAACCAGAAGATCATTAATCCTGATATAAAAAGCAGTGTATTTTTTGCGGCTTTTTGAACGACTCGCTTATTAATACTGATCCCCCATCCAATATATAGTCCAATATAGATCAATGTTCGTAAAACCCCAGCGATAATATAAATATATCTTGAACTTACCTTGCCTAAAATACGGCATATTATTGCAGCGATCACCAATCCTGCAATAATAATTTTATTCAGATTTCTACTTTTCTGTCGTTCTTTTGTATTACAGCGCACATGCCACTTCCTTTATTTGAAATGTTTATTTTAACACTTACATCATAGCAATTAATATTTTTATTGTCCACGTCTTTGACATATACACATAAAAAATAGTCACCCTGATTCTTGGCGGAACGAGTGACTATTTAAACGAATTTTGCCCGAATCGGATAGGTTTCAGCTATCCTTTCCAGTTACCTTGTTAAGTATATTATAATCATTTTTCTTAGAATTATCAATAATTCTGTAATTGTTTCATATCCTTACTAACAATAAAGACAATCCCTATTGGTATTTTCACTTTTCCTGTTGTAATTTTATCATCAAAAAATAAGTCTTTTTCATAAAGTTGAATACTATAGCTTTGATAAAAAATACATGCTTTGATATTTTTCTTATATCCATTTTTCACATTGACATATTGTGAGGCAGAAATAAGTACTTTATTTTTTGGATGAATATTTTCTTCAACAACTTTTTTTAAAATCCTCAGATTTTTATTATTATAATCTTTATTTACTTGGTATTCTATTGATAATTTTTCACGAAATTGCATGCCACCTTTCGGTGCCTCATACCAAGATGAATAACTTGGTTCTTGTAGTTCCTTTTTTTCATCTTTAGCTTTAATATAATATTCTCCAAATCCAATATCTACAACGTTTGATTTATCCGTTATTCTTTTATTTCCTATGATTTTTTTATCCAATGGAATATATTTAATGCTTTCAACATTTGATACATCTTTTATATAGAAAGATAATAAGCTATTTTCCATATCTTTTGATTTTTTATCATTCGCAAATACATTTTCTGTCTTTCCACTTAATATCAACATACCTAATAAACATATAATTACAACTACATATTTTTTTATCTTGTTTTCTTTTATCATGATTTTTTCATATCCAATCGTATGTTATCAAGCAGAAAATATCTCAAATAAATTCTCTGCTTGATTAAAATCCTTTTATTATCTATTTTTTATAAACCTTCTAATATTTTCCTCACATCTATATCCTAAAACACAAAATAATAATGCTTGTATTCCTCTTCCTACTGCATTATTAATGTCTGGAGTTAGAACAATAAAAAATAAAATAAGATAACCAATTCCTATAATTAAATATCTATTATTTTTTTTATTTTTCAATTCATTTCACCTACCTAAAACAAAACAAATACAATTAATCTTGCTCCTATTCCAGCAAATGTTTTTAAAATTCCTACTTTTTGTAATGCATGCTGAGTTGCGTCTGTAATTGTCCCCTCTTCCATAACCATTACTCACATTGATATTATCTTCCTTTAATGAAAAAATCCCGAAGCCCGCATAAATGCGTGGTTTCGAGACTTTTAACCGAAAGCGATAGACGGGGCTCGAACCCGCGGTCTCGACCTTGGCAAGGTCGCGCGTTACCAACTACGCCACTATCGCATATAATGACTGTTCCTTTTCAGAACAGTCATTATTTTACCTTATTCACAGTTTGTTGTCAATCATTTTTTACTAAAATTCCGCAACAACTGTTTTTCCTGCAACTGTTTTTTCTCCAGTTTTATAAGCTACTTTTGGCAGATTAGAATCTTCTAAGACAACAACCATAACATCTGGGCTATATCCTTCTTTCTTGATCAGATCGATATCAAACTCTACCAACTTATCTCCTGCCTTTACTTCTTGTCCACTCTTGACAAAAGACTTAAATCCTTTTCCATCTAATTTGACTGTATCAATTCCGATATGAATTAAAAGATTTAATCCTTCTTTTGTCTCGATTCCAATCGCATGTAAAGATGGTTTCATTAATGCTGTGATCTTTCCATCTGCTGGTGCAACAACGACACCTTTTTCTGGTTCGATCACAACACCATCTCCCATAGCACAAGTTGCAAATGCCTCATCTTTTGCCTGTGTCATTGCAAAAACTTTTCCTGTTGCTACCGCAACTAATTTACCATGTCTGATTTCTTTTTTCTCTTCTTCTTTGGAGGAAACTATGGGTGTCACCTCTTCTTCTTTGGAAGGATCTGTTCCATGCTGTGCATAATATTCCACATATTCTTCAAAATTACTCTTGATCACAGATACCTGTGGTCCATAAATAATCTGAATTCCTGTTCCTTTTTTGATGATTCCTTTGGAACCAGATTGTTTTAAGTACTGATCTGTCACCTTAGTTTCATCTGTTACTGTGATACGAAGTCTTGTAGCACAGCAGTCAATATCTTCAATATTTTTGATTCCACCAAGTCCTTTTAAGATCATAAAGGAAATTGGATCCTCTGGTGCGTCTGTATCTTCATTTGCTGCACCTTTTTTTGCCTGGTAATCAGCTTTTGTATATAATTTTACCTCTTCTTCGTCATCATCTCTACCTGGTGTTGGAAGATCAAATTTCTCAATGACAAATTTGAACACAAAGTAATATAATACTGCATAAACTGCAAATACTGGAAGGATCATCATCCAGTTACTCTTTGTCTGTCCCTGTAATACACCGTATAACATAAAGTCGATCAATCCACAAGAGAATGTTGTTCCGATACAGATCTTTAAGATATGCATTAATGCAAATGACAAACCTGCTAATCCACAATGTAAGATAAATAATCCTGGTGCAATAAATAAGAATGTAAATTCAATCGGTTCTGTAATTCCTGTAAGGAATGATGTTAATGCTGCTGAGAATAGTAATCCTCCAACAATTTTTCTTTTTTCTGGTTTTGCACAACGATACATTGCATAAGCTGCTCCAGGAAGTCCCGCCATCATGAAAGAATATTTTCCTGTCATGAATCTACATGCTTCTACTGCAAAATGTTTTGTATTTGGGTCTGCCAGCTGTGCAAAGAAGATATTCTGTGCACCTTCTACCATCTTTCCAGCAACTTCCATTGTTCCTCCAAGAGATGTCTGCCAGAATGGTAAATAAAATACATGATGTAATCCGAATGGAATTAATGCTCTCTCTAAGAATCCAAAGATTGCTGTTCCAAAATATCCAGAATGCATAACCAGATTACCAAGTGCAAAGATTCCACTCTGAATCGTTGGCCATACAAAGAAGCAGATAATACCTACACCGATATGTGCGATTACACTAATAATTGGCACAAAACGCACTCCTGAGAAAAATGCTAATGCTGCTGGTAATTGCTGTTTATAAAAGCGATTATGTAATGCTGCTGTTACAAGTCCTACGATAACTCCAGCAAATACTCCCATCTGAAGAGAATCAATACCACAGACACTCGTGATCTGTCCGTTTAAGACACTCTTTGCATATGTTCCGTCCGCTAAAATCTTTCCTGATAATTTTAACATCGCATTAATTGTTGAATTCATTACGAAAAACGAAATACCTGCTGATAAAACTGCAACTGCTTTTTCATTTTTTGCCATTCCTAATGCAACAGCTAATGCAAAGATCAATGGTAAATTTCCAAAAATCGTATTACCTACCTGTGACATGATCATTAACAATGCATGAAGAATCGTTCCCTCTCCTAAAATTCCCTGTAAATGATATGCTGCAATTGTGTCTGCATTTGTAAATGAAGATCCCAATCCTAATAATATTCCCGCAATTGGTAATACAGATACTGGAAGAAAAAATGATTTTCCAATCTGTTGTACTACCGCAAATGCTGAACTTTTCTTTTTCTTTGCCATTTTAATCCTCCTTTGTGACAAATTGATACATGGTTACTGTCTGATACACTTCTCCTGCGTCAAATACTGGTGCATCAAACTCTTTTGTGTTAATACTGTTTGGGAAATAATGTGGTTCCATGCAAAATCCACATCCTTTTCCATAGATCACTCCCCCTTTCCCTTTTGTTGATTTCATTGTATTTCCAGTGTAAAACTGTAATCCTGGAAGATCTGAATAAACTTCCATTTTAATACCCTGTTCTTCGTCCATTGCTTCCGCCATTTTTCGAAAACCACAATCTTTATTCCGAATTACAAAATTATGATCATATCCTTTGCCTTTTTCTAGTTGTTCATCTTCGGTATATAGATCATTCTTGATCTTTTTCCATTCACGGAAATCCATCGGTGTATGTTCTACTTTTCTGATTTCTCCTGTTGGGATCGTATCTTCATTGATCGGTGTAAATTCATCTGCATAAATCCTTACTTTTGTATTTTCGATCGTTCCGCTTTTATGTCCACCCAAGTTAAAGTAATTATGATTTGTCAGATTGATCAGCGTTTTCTTATCGCTGACTGCATGATAGGAAACGATCAATCCATTTGTTTCCGTTACCGTATAAATGATATTTGTTACCAATGTTCCCGGAAATCCTTGTTCCCCATCTGGACTTACATAAGTAAACTTCACTGCATGATCATCAATGATCTCACTATCCCATAAGACTTTGTGAAATCCATGTTCTTTGTCACTGTGAATGTTATGTTTTCCACGATTTTTTGCTACATGATACTCTTTCCCATCAATTTCGAATCTGGCATTTGAGATACGGTTTACATTCCGTCCGACAGTCGCTCCAAACATAATTCCATTCTCAAAATATTCTTCCAAGGTGTCATATCCAAGAGCTACATCTTTGATGTTTCCCTCCTTGTTTTTTACAAGGAGAGAAACAATATTTACACCAAAATCAGTAACTTTGACTGCAAATCCATTTTGATTTTCAATCGTGTATAGAAATGCTTCTCTTTTATCTTCTAAAAAGCCAAAACTTTCTTTTGTTACACCCATATCAGCCTCCTGCTTAGTGTCCATGTTCCATTAAGTCCATAACAACAGGATCTGTAGAATGAACTCCTTTTGCTTTAAGTTCTTCAATCTTTTCTTTAAACTGTGGCAGATATTTTGCATGTGCAACTAACAGTTCATCTAAAACTTTTGTTGTATTTTCATTATTTTCTACTAATGGATTTAATACGAATGCTTCTAATGCTTTTCCGTAATCTCCTGTCAATGCCGCTTCAATTGTACATTCTTCCATTGCTTTCATCATCTGAAGCCATCCTTTTTCTGCTGATGGAAGCTTTCCAAATGCCATTGGCTGTGCTCCTGTCGCTGAAATGATACTTGATACTTCCACGATAGAGTCATCATCTAAGCATGAAATTGCTCCATTGTTTTGTGTACTTACTACCATATGGATCTTCTTATTTGCATAAATTGCACGGATACATTCGCAAGCTGCATCGCTGTAATATGCTCCTCCACGTTTTCCAAGTTGTTCTGGTTTTTCATGAAGTTCTGCATTTTTATAAATTTCAAACAACTCATGTTCTACCTGTTTCATTTGCTCTGCTCTGGTACCACCTTCATTGAATTCTTCAATCGCATGCTCAAGCATTGCTTGTTTCATGTAGTAATATCTGTGGTATCCACAAGGCACCATATTCATGCTGTGAAGTAATTCCAATGGAAATTCAGCTTGATAGATATTGGCTGGTGTTCCACCACCTTTTTCATTGATATGATCGATCAAAATTGGTGTCATATCATTTCCATTTTCATCAAATACTTTATGCCAGTGAAAATGGTTAATTCCTGCATATCTGTAATTTAACTGGCTGATATCCTTCCCAAGGAGCTTTGGTTCTGCCATCATTGCGATCGTTGGCACGTTGCAAAGTCCGATACATTTTTTCCATCCAAAATGTTTAATTACAGCTTCTGTTACCATTCCACTTGGATTTGTAAAGTTGATCAGCCATGCATCTGGGCATAATTCTCTCATATCTTCTATGATCTGTCCGATCACTGGAATGGTTCGAAATGCTTTAAACATTCCTCCTGCTCCATTTGTTTCCTGACCAAGCATTCCATACAATGATGGAATTCTTTCATCTTTAATTCTGGCATCTAAAAGGCCTACTCGAAATTGTGTTGTAACAAAGTCTGCATCTTTTAATGCTTCTCTTCTGTCTAATGTTGTATAAACTTTTACATCATATGGAGATGCATCCCACATTCTCTGTGCCAGTGCTCCTACAATCTCTACTTTTTCTTTTCCATCTTCAATATCGACCAGCCAGATTTCTTTGATTGGTAAATCTTCATATCGTTTGATAAATCCTTCCATCAATTCTGGTGTGTAACTGCTTCCTCCACCGATCGTTACGATTTTTATTGCACCTTTCATCGCTCTATGCCTCCTCAAATATCTTTGTTTCCTTTGTTCTGTTCACATGATACAGAGCTGGCTTCTTTCGTACAACGGATTTTCCTGATTCGGATATTTTTTCCCTAAAAAAGTTTCAGAATTACGAAACACTCTGAAACTTTTTGAAACTTTATTTCAATTCCACCCAGTATTCTTTGTTTGCTTCGATCATTTCATCTAAAATTTCTTTTGCCACATTTGCAGATGGAATTGTGCGGTTTAAAGTAAATGCCTGCAATGCTTTTTTATATGATCCTTCGATCACTGCTTCTACGACCAACCCTTCACAAGCATCCTGCTGTTCGATCAGTCCTTTATAAAATCTTGGAATTTCTCCAACTCTTACTGGTTCTGGTCCGTCTTTTGTAATATATGCAGGAATTTCAACCATGGCATCATCTGGAAGATTCTTGACTGCTCCGTCATTTTTTACGATGACAAGCTGTCTGCTTCTCGTGTCATATGCAAGTGCTTTTACCACTTCTACAATAAATTTTCCATGAACTCCTACATAAAATTGTGTCAAATCGATTTTTTCTCCATTTTCTAGTTTCTTAACTGCCTCACGAATCTTTGTTTCTCTTCCATGAATAACCTGCATTCCCCTTGTATTATTAATATCCATGTAATCTACAATGTCATCTCCAAGAAGATAATACTGCCAGTATGTATTTGGCAGATAATCTGGAAAATAGTTGACGATCTTCTTTGCATTCGTAAATGTATGTAACCAGTCTGGATCTTTGACCAAGGCATCTTCATAACTTGCCTTTGATACATAACCATACTCTGCCACATGTTTCTTTAATTTTTCTGTGACATCTTCGCCATTACACTGTACTTTTGTAAACCATCCATAATGATTCAATCCAAAATAATCCACTTCCAGATTGCTAAGATCTGTGTCTAGGATTTCTGCCATTCTTGCCTCTACCTCAACTGGCATATCACAGATATTTAAAATTCTTGCATTTGGACGTAATGTCTGTGTTGCCTTAGCAACAATCGCAGCTGGATTTGAATAATTAACGATCCAATAAGTTTTTGATGCATATTTCTCACAAACATCGATCAGATGTACCATTGGTCCGATCGTTCTCATTCCATATGCCATTCCCCCGGCTCCACATGTTTCCTGTCCAATGCATCCATGTTTTAATGAAATCTGTTCATCTTTTACTCGCATTTTTAGTCCACCGACTCGCATCTGTGCCATAATAAAGTCTGCATCTGTAAATGCCTCTTCTTCATCCGTACTAATTTTCAATTCCAAAGAAGGTCTTAAATCTTTTACAACTTCTTTTACGATCAGTGACACTTTTTCTTGTCGTTCCTGATCAATATCATATAACCATAATTCTTTGATTTTTAATTCTTCCTCTTCCAAAAGATTTTTTACAATCCCTGCGGTATAAGTACTTCCACCACCACATATCACAATCTTAAATTCTTTTTTCATTGATTTTTTCCTCCATATCCGTCATATTATTTCATGTGCCCTGATTATATTTCTTGAAAATTTCAGGCTCAATAGTTCACGCTATTTTTGGAACATCACAACTATTTCATGGACAATCTGCATAAATTTATTCCGGTTATTTGTGCAAATTCACAATAAAAAAAGAAATATTTGAAAACTATACTTTTTTAGGAGAATGATTGATATGATACTAGAACAAATTAAAAATCCTGATTTTTTTAATAATTCTGAACAGAATATGATTTATTTTTTACAAAACAATTTAAACTCTTTTGATCAAGTCACTTTAAACAAAATGGCAAAAGAATCCTTTTCTTCGACTTCTTCTGTTTTACGTTTTTGTAAAAAATTAGGATTTGATGGATTTAAAGATTTCAAATTACAACTGATCCGAGAAGCATCTATTTCTGGTCAGGATCTTAATTTTAATCTACCTTTTTCTCCAGATGATTCTGTTGAAGATATCGGTCTTCATTTATCTGAAATTCTTGCAAATGGAATTAAAAAAACACGGAATCTGTTAGATCCCGTGCAATTAGAAATGACTGCTTATAATATAAAAAAGAGCCACCGTGTATTCCTGTTTGGAAAAGGTGACTCCAGAATTTCTCTTGAGAATTTTAAAAATAAAATGATCAAATTAAATGAATATTTTATTATTGGTGATGAATATCAGAATAATTTTTATACAGTCGGCAATATTACCTCTAATGACCTTGTGATCTTCTGTACTTATAGTGCTATGCATCATGATTACAATTCTTATCTTCCAGTTTTAAAAGATCATAACGTTCCGATCATTACGGTTACAAGTAATATTCATTCCAAACTGGCTGTGAATTCTGATATTGTATTACAACTTCCTGATGATGAATCCTTTGATGAAAAAGTTGCCAGTTTTGCCTCTCAAACAAATATGGATTTTATTTTTGATTACATCTATTCTATCATTTTCCAGAAAAATTATATGGAGAATTATCATTCGAAACATGCTAAAGATGTATATACAAATTCCATGATCTATAACAAACTATAATTTAGTATCATTCATCCTGAATATCTCGATCATCCATAAATCCTATGGATTCTTTGAGATATTCAATATTCTTTTCACGGTCCATATTGTAAATACAGCCAAAAACAACATCCATCATATACTGCATCGCAATATGAGATGAGAACTGAGAGATACGATCTCTTAAGTTTTCTCTGCTGCTGATCGTTAATGCACCGGCAACATACTGTGGATATAAATTCCCACCTGCTTTCCCAACATACACAACAGGCACCTTCTTTTGATGCAGCACCTTTAAAATTGGCTTTACAAAGGATGCTTTTCCAGAATATGAGAGAATGATCGCTGCATGTTTCGGATTACTTGCTAATGCTGTCAGTCTTTGTTTATAAAATCCATGTGGACATTCTACACTACTTTTGCCTGCTGTTAACATCTTATCCTGAAAATTTTCTGCAACATTCATGTTATGTGAATGGGTATAAATGTCTATAACTTCCGCTTTATGTAATAATTGTGCCACTTTATGCAATTCTATAAAATCCATATAATCATAGGTATCATAGATTGCTGTTTCATATAACTTACTCAGTTTCTTTGCGATCATCTGTGGTCCATCTTTTCGTTCAAATGGATAATTTACATCGATCATCTCAATATCTGATTTCATTTCTGAGATATCTTTTGCCAATATGACTTTCAATTCATTGAATCCTTTTAACCCAATCTTTTTGCAAAATCGATGAATGGCTGATTTTGACACAAATGTTTTTTCTGCTAATTCAATAACCGACATATCTAAGATATCTTCTTGATTTTTTAGAATATAATATCCTATTTCTGTTTCAATTGGTGTTAATCCATCTGCTAATTCAATCATATTTTTAAGTGTCATAGGTAGCACCTCTTTATTTTTGATTTATTTCAGTGTTCCTTATTATTTTAACATTGCTATTTTATTATCTCAAATAATTTATTACTTCTACCCAAAAACTATATCTAATTATCAAAAGCCAAACATGCAGCTCCAATCAAACCGCAATCTTCTCCCAACGCCGCTGGCACAATCTTCACATTGCTTTTTAGCGCATCATATACTTTCTCTTTTGCGCGTTTTTCAATCTCTTCGATAAATCCAGGAATCTTTAACGCAACACTTCCACTTAGGACAAATAGCTCTGGATCAAGTACACCATAAAGTGTTGCAATGAAACTTGACAGATATTCATAAGCATCTTCCATGATCATTGCCGCAGTTTCATTTCCTTCCTGTGCAAGTTGATACACTTCTCCTGCATGGGCAGCTTCTAACCCTGCATCATTTGCCCTCTTTGTGATGGCTGTTCCACTGGCAATTGATTCAATGGAACCTTTCTTTAAATCTCCCTGTGATGGACCATTTTTCCATAAGATGCAGTTTGCTACTTCTTGTGCAAATCCTTTTGCTCCACGATAGATTTGTCCATCAATACATAATCCTGCACCAACTCCTGTTGAAATGGTCAGAAATTCTACGATCTTCTTTCCTTTTCCAGCCCCGATCACAGTTTCTGCAAGTCCTGCAAGGTTCGCATCATTTTCTAACTGCACAGAAATACCTGTAATCTTTTCTAATTCTTTTGTCAGTTCAAAATTATGCCACCCTGGAAGGTTTGGTGGTGTTAAAATAATCCCATTGATCAAGTCTAATGGCCCTGGACAAGAAATTCCAATCCCTTCGATTTTTTCTCCAAACCCTTTGATCACATCATTGATCTGGTTTAATGTTTTTATAGGATTTTTTGGATCTGATCCAAACTGAACTCTTTCTTTGATCTCATATTTCTCGTTGATCAGCGCAACTCTTGTATTTGTTCCCCCAACATCAATTCCTACTGCATATTTCATGATTTTCTTTCCCTCCTATATAAACGAAAAGGGGGACAACCGAAGCTGTCCCCTCTTTATGTTGTTGTTTGTAAATATCTTATTCGTAGTAATATTTAACTTTGTCTGCAGAATCAAATAAGTTAACTTTGTGAGCAATAACTTCTCTACAAGCTTTGATTGGTTCTGGATAGATTTCAAGAGGCTCTCTGTATTCTGGATGAGCATTCAATACTTCTCTACATTTATCATAGAATGCAACCTTGATATCACTTGAAATGTTAATCTTAGAAATACCGATTTTAACTGCTTTTGCGATTTCTTCATCTTTGTTGCTTGATCCACCGTGTAATACTAATGGAATATCAAGAGTATCTTTTAATATCTGTAAGATGTCAAGACGGAGTTCTGGTTTCATATCGCTTGGGTAGATTCCGTGAGCTGTTCCGATTGCTACTGCCAATGTATCAATTCCTGTTTTTTCAACAAAATCTTTTGCCTGATCAGGATCTGTGTAGATAATTCCTGTTGTTCCACCTTCGATAGAGTTTCCTGTTGTTCCGATTGTTCCAAGTTCACTTTCTACAGATACGTTTGCAAGATGTGCAACTTCACATACTTTCTGAGTGATTGCAATATTTTCTTCGTATGGAAGTTTAGAAGCATCGATCATAACAGATGTGAATCCTGCCTGAATTGCTCTTACAACTGTTTCATATTTATCACCATGATCTAAATGGATAACAACTGGAACATCTGTTTTAGATGCTTCATAAATCATGCTCTGTATTAAACTGTTTTCAACAAAATTAAATTCGTCTGGAGACATCTCTAAGATGACTGGGCTCTTCATTTCTTTTACCTGCTGCATAACAGCTTTTAATAACTGATCACTACCGATATTGAATGCTGGTACTGCAAATCCTTTTTCATCTGCTACTTTTAAAAGTTCTTTCATGTTCATTAACATAGTTCTATTTCTCCTTTTTGATGTTGATATCTTATAATGATTTTCCTTCTGATCCAGACAGGTGGATATATTTTTTTACTAATTCCTGGCTATCAATCTCCACCTGATGCATCATTACCCAATAATTGATGTCTGGATCTTTTTTAAGATGCTGTTTAATGCTGTCTACATTGGCATTCATAAAATCACATCCTACATTGATCTTATTGATTCCAAATTCAACACATCTTTTAATATTTTCATCACCAGAACCGCTTCCCCCATGCAGTACCAGTGGCATCTTTGTTTTTTCTTTGATTTCTTTTAGTCTCTCAAAATCAAATTCTGGTACATATCCTTCTGGATAGTTTCCATGAGAACTTCCAAAAGAAATTGCTAATGCATCAATTCCAGTTTCTTTTGCAAATCGTAATGCCTCGTCAGGATTAGTTTTCATATCATCGTCTGTATAATTATCGCCTTCACTAGCACCCATACATCCGATCTCTCCTTCGACACTTGCATCGAACTGTTTCGCAAATTCCACGATTTCTCTTGTCATTCGGATATTACCTTCCAAGTTGTATCTGGAAGCATCTACCATAACACTGGAATATCCATCAACTAATGCTTTCTTTAACAATCCGATTTCTTCCCCATGGTCGAAATTTAAAGCTACTTCAACACTTGCTCTTTGTGCCAGTTTCTTGACGATCGGTGCGATCAAATTGCTGTCACAATGATTTACCATATGTTCCTGTACGATATTGATGATGATCGGTGCTCTTAATGACTGAGCTGCATTGATCACCGCTCTTGCTGTCTCAATGTTAAAGCAGTTGATTGCCATGACTGCATAATTGCCTTCATTCGCACGTTTTAACATTCCCTTCATTGATACATACATAGCTTATCTGTCCTTTCTGATTTTATGAAATAGTGAATCCTGATAAATCAAGATCTTCTTCTTTTTCGTCAACCATTGGTTCGTCTTCTTCTGTTTTCTTTTTCTTGATCAGTACAAGTAAAACACCTGTAACTGCTGTTCCTGCTAACAGTGCGATAAGTGCTGCAAGTGGATTTGACATTGCTGGGATTACAAATACACCACCTGATGGTACTTTACTTCCTACATCAAGACTGAAACTGATCGCTCCTGTAACACCACATCCTGTTGCTGTACAGATAACTGTACGAATGATATCATTCATAGCGATTGGAATAACTCCTTCAGAGATCATGCAAAGACCCATTGGGAACGCAACTTTAATATTTTCTTTTTCCTGTGCCGTATAAATGTTCTTTTTCAGTAATTTTGATAATACTAATGAGAATGTAATTCCAAGTGGTGGAACCATAGCTGCTAATACTTTGATCGCTTCTGGTCCTGTGATTCCTTCTAATAGTAATCCATCACAGATTAAGTTAGGTACTTTACTGATTGGTCCACCAAAGTCAATGCATCCAAGAGCTCCGATGATAAATCCATAAACTGCTTTTGAAGACTGATCAAGTCCTGTAATGAAGTTTGTTAAGGCTTTTGTTGCCATTGTAATTGGTGTTCCTACTACGAAGAACATGATAAGTCCAGCAATGATCGCTGATAATGTTGGTACGATCATCATTGGCATTAACGCTTCTGCCCATTTAGGTACTTTTAAGTTATTCTTAATGAATAATGCGATGTAACCTACTAAATAACCACCAACCATTCCTCCTAAGAATCCAGCTCCTAAGAATGAAGCTATCTGACCCATTAAGAAACCAGGTGCAATACCAGGTCTATCAGCAATTGAGTAAGCAATATATCCTGCGATAAAGGATGGTAACAATCCCATACCCATAACACCAAGTGTTGTTAATGCACTAGGAAGTGTCATCTTAGATAATTCAGTTACGTTTTCTCCTCCCATTAAGTTACCGATCGCGATCAGTAATCCTGATGCTACGACTAAAGGTAACATGTAGGAAATGGCCGTCAATGCGTGACGTTTTAATTCCGCTCCAAGTTTTTTCATTGTTCTCTTCTCCTTTAAGTATAGTTTTTTGTTTCTCTCTTATTTACCTAATTCATTTTCGATCTTTTCGATCAGTTTCTTAGGCGCTTTTACACAAACATTTGTAGGAACTTTGATCGTAGGTTTTCCTTCAAATCTTTCTGTTCCTGTAATAGCAATATCGACTGCAAGGATTACAACATCTGCTTCTTTGATTTCTTCTGCTGTTAATTCATCCTCTGTTCCGATTGTTCCCTGTGTTTCCACTTTGATTGTGTGTCCCATGCTTTCAGCTGCACGGATTAATTTTTCTTTTGCGATGTAAGTGTGCGCGATTCCTGATGTACATGCACATACAGATACGATTTTCATAACTTACAACTCCTTTCTTATTTTTCTTTTGGTTGTTTATTACCTCTTTCTTTATGTTCTAATCATACACCAGCTTTCCTTACTGTGTTCATTAAGAGAGGGCTTTTTAATGTGGCATTTTTTCCATTTAATTATGACATTTTTTCAATATGGGCATTTTAATTAGGGTAGTTTTTTTGTTTCACATTCCACAAGGGAAGTATTTAAATGCGGTAATTTTTTATTTATTTTTAACATATAGAAGTGCAAAAGATCCCTGCTCCTATTGGAACAGGGATCCTAAGAATTATATAGAGTGTTAGGAAACTTATTTATGCAAATACAGCTTTTAGATCTTCTACTGTGCTAGCATTCAACAGAGCTTCTACTGCATCGTCATTACCTAAGGTTCTTGCTACTTCAGCCAATAATCTTAAATGAGTTTTTGCATTCTCATTATCATTTCCAACTGCGAATAAAAAGATCAGTTTTACACCATTTCCATCCAGTGTCTCCCATTCGATCTCATCCTGAACTTTACCAATCGCAATTCCTACCTGTGTTACAGAATCACTTTTCCCATGAGGAATTGCCACATAGTGTCCAATTCCTGTCTGTCCCTGTGATTCTCTCAAATAAATATCTTCTATATAAGAATCAACATCCGCAATATATCCGGCATCTTTTAATTTTCCTGCAAGATGCTCGATCGCTTCTTTCTTATTCTTTGCTGTCATATTTAAGTCGATAACTCTTTCATCTAATACACTTTTAATATCCATTTTTAATTCTCCTTTTAACTTTTCTTTTTACTTATTGAATCAGATACTTATATAACTCAATGTTTGATTTCATACTCTTTAATTTCTCTAATTTTTCCTCTGAATCGATCAATGTTACATATTCTTTATAAAACATCTGAATCCTGCTGATCTCATCTCTGGTACTTAAACGGAACGCCAGTAAAAATACTACCTGAACCTGTTCATTGTCCCACATGATCGGATTTTTTAAGATTGCTATCCCAACTTTTGATTCATTAACCGCTGTCGGTGAACCATGCGGAAGACTGACCCCATTTCCAATCGTTGTTGTTGTTTTACTCTCACGATCCATAACTGAATCATAAAAATCTTCTGTAACAACATGCTTTTCTTCCATTGCCTGGCTCATTATTTTTAAACATTCTTCTTTTGTTTTGACTTCCAGATCAGTAAATATAAATTCCGGTGAAAATAAAATAAAACATTCTGGTGAAAATGGTGTTGCATTTTCTATCATTATAGAATTCATATTGTCTAAATGTGCCCTCAAAGTAGAAATTCCTGTTTCATTTAAGATATTTGGAATGACTACAATTCTCTTATCTTTTTCTTTTCTCTCTTCTGTCGAAATGATAATGTCATAATCTTCATAATCCGCAATCTTAAAGTCATGAATACTTACAAATTTAATTTCATCAATCTCTGGCACAGATTTCTTAATCTTTTCTTTTACTAATTGTGTATGACCCATGTTAAAATTAGAAACCATTACCGTGCGGTACTGATGTTTTTTTCTTTCGATCGCTGCCTGAATATATAACACGATATATCCAATTTCATCTTCTGTAATCTGAAGTCCATAATATTCTTCAAACAAAATACTGATCGCCCAGCTTGCACGAAATACATTCTTATATTCTTTTTTTATAAAATCAATCAATGCATTTTTTTGTGGCGTTCCATAACGAAGTCTGAAAATTGTTGGTCTTAAATGAATGATCAGGCTTTCTTTTACTTTCTCATCTGAAGTGAGATCAACATCTAAAATATCTCTGATTACCTTTAACATGCGATCTACAAAATCAACCAATTTATTGTCATATTTCTTTACCTGACTTAATGTCACATCTACATCTGATATTCCAATAAACTTTGAACACAAAATCTGAATTGATAAAAACAAAACATCTTCTATCAAAAAATGTACATGAAATACTTCTTCTAATTTTTCAAAGATTGCTACCGTAAATGCATATTCATTATATTTCTTAAGGATTTTTAATTCCTCTGGAAAATAATCGCTGACTAATGGTAATGCAAGCTCTTTTCTCTTATACGCAATGCAACAATAAATTAAGATCTCATAAAATGATTCATCTGTGAAATGGTAATCCCATTCGTTTTCTGTTTGAATGATACATTTTCTGATCGCAGAAACATCAATGTTAGAAAAGAAATAATCTATATTCTCTTTGATTTCTTCTCCTGGTTTCTTCATCATGATCAGATTCTTTAATGCAACCCTGTATTCATTTTCTTCACTTTTGAGCCGATATCCCTTTCCTCTTTCATTCACAAGAGAAATGTGGTATACTTCCAGCCATTCTTCGCATTCCTTTAATACTTTCAGCATTGTTGGAACACTTAAGAATAACTTCTCAGCTAGTTTCTGTGTTGTCATTGTCTGCCATGGACGCAAATTAAAAAATACCTTTAATATCTCATTTACTCTATCTCTTGGATCATAATTTCCTACTTGCAGATTTTCATCTGATAATATTTTCTGTATTTCTTCTTTTTGATTTTCATTTGCTTCTAGCCAAATTCCAACTCGTGGTTTCCGCTGTATTTCTCCAAGCTTATTTTCTAATAGGAAGTCACTCAATTCATTTAAGCGATTTCTAACTGATTTCTCAGACAATCCGATTTCTTTGGCAATCTTTCCAGTTGCAATGATCTCTCCATCTGAAATACAATCAAAAATCTGTTTCATATAAAATTTGTCTTTTGAACGTTTCATATTGTTTATCCTTTCAAATTTAATGACTTTCTTTTTTGCACCTCCTGTTGTTTAACTTGAATTTAGTATAGCACGAAACGATTCTTCCAACTTATCAAGAACAGGCTTTTTAATGTGGTACATTTTATCTATTGCAAAAAAAATACGGTAAAAATTCTTTTTTGAAATGTGGTAATTTTTAATTAAAAAAGAAGAACTTCTGTTTATTTTCTAGTTCTCCTTTTGTATAAAATATAAGGGGGCAGAATTCTATCTTCTACCCCTTATATTTTTCTATTAATATTATTGCACCGGACAAGCGGCCCCGACATATTCCATCCTATTTTCTTTCACGCTCGTAATATCCGCATGTTCTCCACAGACACGGCAGTTCTTATTCTTCGATGGAAATTTAACTACTCTTGTATTCATCGTTAATCCATCCATCACAAGCATCTTGCCTGTCAGCAATTCCCCGATTCCTAACAGATACTTGATCGCTTCTAATGCCTGAATACATCCAATGATTCCTGCGACTGCACCGATAATTCCTGCCTGACTGCAGTTTGGCACAGAACCGCTTTCTGGTATCTCCTCAAAGATACATCTGTAACATGGCTGGTCTCCTTCTGGAACATAGGTCATAACCTGACCCTGGAACTGTAAGATTCCTGCATGACAAAATGGTTTCTTTAACAACACACATGTATCATTGATCAAGAACTTTGTCTCAAAGTTATCCACAGCATCAATAATAAAATCGTATTCTTTGAACAATTCTTCTGCGTTATCCGCATATAAATATTCTGGATAGGTGTTTACCTTGATATGCTCATTTAATTCAAGCATTGATTTCTTTGCTGATTCTGCCTTATTTGTTCCTTCTCTTTTGCTTGTGTGAATGATCTGTCTCTGTAAGTTTGACACGCTGACATCATCTGCATCCACAATTCCGATCGTTCCAACGCCTGCTCCTGCAAGATATAAAGCCGCTGGTGCACCTAAGCCGCCAGCTCCGATGATCAGAACTTTTGATTTCTTTAATTTCTTTTGTCCGTCACTTCCTACCTGTGGCAGGATGATCTGACGATCATATCGTTTAACCTCGTCTGGTGTTAATTCTTCTGTAGACGAAAACAGATGCAGTCCGTCATTTGAAACGTCCTGCATCTGTTCTTTTTGGGATGTCACATGTAATAACCATTCTCGGTAACCGCCGGATAAGTTCAAAGCTTCATACCCTTCTTGTCTTAACTGTTCGGCAATTGGGGCGCTTTTCTCTCCATAGTTGCAATATACGATCAGCCTCTTATCCTTTGGAAGTTCCTCGATGTGAGAGAAATCACCAGCCCATTCGTAAGCCTTCGGTATATGTCCATGCTGGTATGCGATCTCACCTCTTACATCTAGGTAGATATAATCATCATCGGACAGTAATTCTACTTGCTGTACCGTGATATCCATATTCTTTCCTCTTAATCTTAATCCTATTCTTCAGCGAATAATGCTGTAGATAAATATCTGTCTCCTGAATCTGGAAGTAATGCTACAATTGTCTTTCCTTTGTTCTCTGGTCTCTCTGCAAGGATCGTAGCTGCTTTTAATGCTGCTCCTGAAGAAATACCAACTAAGATTCCTTCGCTGTGTGCGAATGCTCTTCCTTCTGTAAATGCATCTTCATTCTCGATTGTGATAACTTCATCATAAATCTTTGTATTCAGTGTGTCAGGTACGAATCCAGCACCGATTCCCTGAATCTTATGTGCTCCAGCTGTTCCTTTTGATAATACTGGAGATGTTGCAGGTTCAACTGCTACTATTTTAACATCTGGGTTCTGTTCTTTCAAGTATTCACCAACACCTGTTAATGTTCCTCCTGTACCAACACCTGCTACGAAGATGTCTACTTTACCGTCTGTCTGATCCCAGATCTCTGGTCCTGTTGTTGCTTTGTGTACAGCTGGGTTTGCTGGGTTTACGAACTGTCCTAAGATGACTGCTCCGTCAATCTCTTTTGCGAGTTCATCGGCTTTGGCGATAGCACCTTTCATTCCTTTGGCACCTTCTGTTAATACTAATTCAGCACCATAGGCTTTTAATAAGTTTCTTCTTTCAACGCTCATTGTGTCAGGCAGTGTAAGGATCGCTCTGTATCCTTTTGCTGTTGCAACTGCTGCAAGACCGATTCCTGTGTTACCACTTGTTGGTTCGATGATCGTTGATCCTGGTTTTAACTGACCTTTCTTCTCTGCATCTTCGATCATTGCCAATGCGATACGGTCTTTGACAGATCCTGCTGGATTTAAGTACTCAAGTTTTGTAAGGATCGTTGCGTCTTTCACTCCTGCTTTGTCTGCATATCTATCTGCTTTAAGAAGTGGTGTTCCTCCGATTAATTCTAATGCACTTGCTGTAATCTTACTCATAATTCTAAACCTCCATAAAAAGTTGTTATTTTTATTCCGTTTTATTTCCTATTTTTCTACTAGGTTTTCTATGTTTTAGATTATACAACCACATATCTTTATTGTCAACATCTTTTGCATTATTTCTGTTATAGGTTTTTCTTTTGATTTGCTATAAGTTCTCTTTATATTTTTATCCACAGATTCTTATGATCTGGAGATCAAATGTTCTTGCAGAAACACTCCAATTCCATCGTGATCATTGTCTTTGGTAATATGATCTGCAACACTTTTTGTTTTTTCACTTCCATTTGCCATGACGACTCCGACTCCTGCATGCAAGGTCATATCATAATCATTATCCGCATCTCCAAATGTGCAGAGATTTTCCATCGTAAATCCATGCATCTCCATCAGTTTTTGTAATCCAAAGGATTTTGAGATTCTAGGATCCATAAATTCAAACAGGTGTTGCGTCGTTTGAAGACTTGCACATTTGAAACGTTCATTTTTAAAGGTTTTTGCTCTCTCAATAACTGCCGGCATAGTTTCTGGTTTGCAAACAATAAGAAGTTTTAAACGATCTTCTTTTAAATACTCGTCAAAATCAATGACTTCATATGGAAGCTGATCACCTTTAGATAAAATTTTAATAAGTTCATCTTCTTTCGGAGTATACAAAACTCCATCCCCATGAATCGCAAAATTCACATCCATATCTTTATAGTGCTCCATGATATTTGCGATCAGGTTTCCTGGAAGGGCAAAATTTTCTTCATAATAATCGGTTTTGTAATCATAAATCTCACCTCCGTTGCTTCCAACGATCATATCAACAAGCCCGCCAATTCCCCATTTTCCAAACAACCTTTTTACACTTGGAACATCTCTTCCTGTTGATATTCCAAACAAGATTCCTTGTTCTCGAACTTTCTTTATCGCATCAATTGTTTTGGAGGTAACAATTCCCTTGCTATTTAACAGTGTTCCATCAATATCACACATTATAACTTTTATATTCTTCATAACGTTTCTCCCTTGATTTTGTCCATAAATATTATTTTCTACCAATTTAACATATTCTTTCAAAACAAATAAGTCCCAGAACAAAACTTTACGCTTTTTCTAGGACTTATGAATTTTATATATTTAGAAATCAGATAACAATTATTTTAATTGTAACATCGCAAACATACAAATTCCAGCAAATATTAGAACTACGATACTTCCTGAAATATCTCTCAGAAAATGATTTTTTAGGCTTTTTTCTACAGAGTCTTTCACTGGAATCTGATATGTTTTAACCGTTTTATAAAGAAGGAAAGCTAATGCAGCTACATATAAGAAGTTCTGAAGCATTACTTCTGCAACGATCATCAATGCCATATTCACAACCGCATATCCATAATCAGCTTTATTCAAATGCTGTTGTAAAAAGCCTAACAAGTATGCGATAAATGGATTAACCATGGCAACTAAAAACATAACTGTATAATGTGGATTCTGACTTAGGATCGTCTGTAAATTAGCACCTGCAGTTCCTTTAGCTGTAAGATAACCTAATGCCATAAATGGACTTACTGCCAATAATACTTTAATGATCGTAAATATGCGCTCAATTGAAGAATTTACTGTTACATTCTTCTGAATCGTTTTCATCATGATTCTTTCCTCCTGTACTGCAAAATCTTTATTACTTTAATTCTGGCCAATAACCCTTGTTAGCTTCGATCAGGTCATCTAAGATCTGTTTTGCTACCTTCGCACTTGGTACTGTCTTAGATAATGTCAGTGCCTGCCATAACTTCTGATAGCTTCCTTCGATCCATGCTTCTACTGTCAGTTTTTCTACGCTTACCTGCTGTTCCATTAATCCTTTCTGGAACTGTGGGATCGCTCCCTGACAGATCTTTTCATATCCGTTGCTTCCTACGATACATGGGATCTCTACCATTGCTGTTCGGTCAAAGTTCTCTACTGCTCCTTCGTTTGGTACGATCAGTAAGAATCTTTCCTGTGTATTTTCTGCGATCGCGCATGCTAAGTCTACGATATATGTTGCATGAGCATCTGGTTCAAATGCACTTCCGACTGCTGTTCCGTTTTCGATGATCTTTCTGCATTCTCCGAAGATGAATTTTTCTCTTCCATCCATGACTTCGTTCGCTCTTGTGTATTCTGGATTTGATGTTTCTACAACGTAATCTGGGAACAGATAGTATTTTAAGTATGTATTTGGAATTGTTTCTGGATCAACTGCATATACATCTCTTGCTTTCTGGAATGTATGTACCCAGCTTTCGTCTACATGCTGATTGGAATCTGATAATGCATCTGCATATCCGTTTGCTGCCATATGTTCTTTGATCTGTGGCATTAAATCATTTCCTTCAGAATCATAGATCTTGTTCCACCATCCGAAGTGGTTTAATCCATAGTATCCGTACTGCATTTCTTTTCTGGATTTTAATCCGACCATGTTTGCCATCTTTTCCATTAAGTCGATCGGCATATCACAGATATTTAAGATCTTGGAATCTGGTCTTAATCTTCTTGTTGCTTCTGCAACGATCGCTGCTGGGTTTGAGTAGTTTAACATCCATGCGTTTGGTGAATATTTTTCCATGTAATCAAGGATCTCAATAACTCCACCGATGGAACGCATTCCGTAAGCGATTCCTCCTGGTCCACATGTTTCCTGTCCGAGTACTCCGTATTTTAGAGGGATCTTCTCGTCTTTTTCTCGCATTGCGTATTTTCCTACACGGATATGTGCTAATACGAAGTCGATGTCTGTGAACGCTGTTTCTGGGTCTGTTGTATAGTCAAATGCTACTTCTGGTGCATTTTCTTTTAAATAGATCTCACATGCTTTTGCAACTGTTTCCTGTCTCTCTGCATCGTTATCATAAAACTTGATGGAACGAATTGGAAATCTGTCCATATGATCTAAGAGCATCAATACGATACCTGGTGTAAATGTACTTCCACCACCTGCGACTGTGATTGAATATTTTTTCTTTGCCATTTTTCATTCCTCCTGAATGTTGTTTGTTTTTCTTTGTTGAGTTCATCATACTATCGTATTTATCCTGATACAATAGTTTCACCTCATTCAGGAACGTATCATCAATGTTGTTTCATTTCACAAAACATGTGATTTTTCACAAATGGCTTATTTATGCGGTTTTTCAATACTTTTCTTCGTTCTTTTCAGTTATTGCTTCTTGTTTTCTCAATTGATGTTCCATGTATTTTAATGTCAGAAATTCATTGACAATGTGAAAATGTAATGTCGGATAATAAAGGAATCCATATCCGATCGTATGTATTTCTTCTGACTGAAATGTCAAAACTTCATCTGCAAGATCATAAAATTCACCCTTGCCATGCATTGCGATTCCTATGATCTTTGCACCCCTCTCTTTTACACTCCTCATTTTGCGGATCTGTTTTTCATTTTGTCCAGAAAGGCTGTAAAAGATCACAAGATCCTCTTCGGTAAATTTCTCTGAAAGAAGTTCAAATTCACTTGCTCCTTCTATTGTATTGATAAAAATGCCTTGATACAAAAACTTTTCTTTCAGATGCTGTGCCGCTAATTTCTGTGTCGATCCTGAACCTTGTGTATAAATCCTGCTTGCAGATTCTATCATCCGGCAAACCTTATCCATATCCATATCCTCAAAACGCCGGATATTTGCTATAAAACTGTTTGCATTTCGATCCATATCTTTTTCTTCGTATAGGATTTCTGCTTTATCTTCCCATTTCAGGAAAGAACGCATCTCACTATATCCTGAAAACCCCAGTTTCTTTGCGAATCGCAGGATCGTGGTATGTGATACATGACAAAAAACCGCCAGCTGCTGAATCGAAATCTGTTTACATTGTTCTTTATGACGCACGATATATGCCCATATTTGAAGATCATTTTCATTTAAAATGTCAAATTTCTTCTGTATCAATTCTTCCATATTCCTAGCTCTCATCAAACTGGCTCCTTTCCTCTAAATATTCTAAATAACGCAAAAACAGCATTTCCGCCAGAATATAATAAGATGTCATGGATTCATAGCGCCCTTTATACATATTTTGTTCTACAATTGTTGTTGATATGTATAAATTATAATTGCTGATCTCTGCCAATGGGTTCTTCTTTTGTTTTGTGATCGAAATGATCGGTGTTCCTTTGATCCTTACTTTCTTGGCAAAATCTATCGTAGAATCTGCTTCCCCTGACACAGAAATGATCAGAACAAGATCAGCACTATCTACATACTTTACTACCGTTTCATATTCTGTCATTCCACTAAAATCATAAAAACGCTTATCTGTAAAATAAAACAATCGTTTAAATTCCTTTGCAACGATCTTTTGGACCATACCTGTTCCATATACAAAAATTCGTTTTGCCTGATAGATCAACTTACTGATCTCTTTGAAATCCTGCTGCACCATATCACGCATCATTTCTTCATATGCGAGACAAACTTTTACAGCTTTGCTTGTATCTTGTTTCTTGTCATCATTTTCCATCCTAAGATGTACTTTGAACTCACCAAAGCCTTTTAAAGACAGCTTTTTTGTAAATCGAAGTACTGTTGTTCTGGATACATTACATTTCCTTGCAAGTTCTTCGATCGTCATATTTTCACATTGTTTTTTGTGTTTCTCCACATAGTCCCATATGTACAAGTCATTCTCACTTAACCTGTCACTGTATTGGTTCAGTAGTTCTTCTAACCGCATATCTTCCTCTTCTCTTATGATGTAACCACGGCTTTGAAATATGTTCATTGAAAAACTGTACAAATGGTCCTGTTCCAAAAGCTGTGATCACTGTGCCTATTCCTATATTAGCTCCGAATATAAGAGCTATTATAACACATATAAGGTCCGTTGTAATCCTGCATATTTTAAAAGGAACTTTACTTATTTCATAAATTTGTACACCTAATGCATCATATGGTGCACTCCCTAGTTCTGGTGTCATATAGATGGAGCATCCCAGACAGATACCTAAAATTGCTATAACGAGAAATAGGATTCTAATCCCAAGATTTTGAGGATTTTGAAAAAATATATGATACTTTGTTGTAAAAAAATCTACAAGTAAGCCTACCCCTGTCATATTCCATAATGTTCCAAACCCAAATATCGCACCTATTTTCTTTTTTTCTTTTATAACGTGAATCACAAGCAGCATAAGGATCACTGCATTTACAAAAATCTGCCACACGCCAAACGAAAATGGGAGATGTGCGCTCACTGACATATTCATGCAACTGAATGGATCTACCCCAAATCCTGATAGATTCAACACAGCCACACTGAATCCAATAAATACAACTCCAATAAATGCCATAAAATACCTTTTCATTCCTATATCCTTTCTTTTAAAAAGGGACCTTGCTCTCGCAAAGTCCCTCTTCTTTAAACTCCAATTCATATAACTATTTAGAAATCTTGTATAAAACATCTCCAATGTTTACATGACCTTCTGTCTTTACAAATTCAATCTTATACTCATCCATTGCTGTCAAAACGATCGGTGTAACCGTTTCTTTTCCTTTGGATTTCACAAAATCCAGATCAATGGATCCCATTAGTTCACCTGCGTGAACTTCATCTCCTACGGAAATATCAAGATCAAATCCTTCGCCATTTAATTCTACCGTATCCATTCCGATATGCATGAGAACTTCGGCTCCATTGTCTAATACAAATCCTATGGCATGTTTTGTATCAAAAATCGATGCTACTTTTCCATCCACTGGAGCGTATAGATTTCCTGCATCTGGCTCGATGGCTACTCCATCTCCCATTAGTTTGTCAGAGAACATGGGGTCATTTACTTTCTCTAATGGAAGGACTGTTCCTTCAAAATATGCTTTAATCTCAATTGCATCATCTTTCTTTTTCTTCTTAAAAAATAACATCTTTCTTCACCTTTCTTCCCATGCATATGTTTTGGTTTCTTATTTTAATTCTGGCCAGTAATCTTTGTTAGCCTCGATCAGGTCATCTAAGATCTGTTTTGCTACTTTCGCACTTGGTACTGTCTTAGATAATGTCAGTGCCTGCCATAATTTCTGATAGCTTCCTTCGATCCATGCTTCAACTGTCAGTTTTTCTACGCTTACCTGCTGTTCCATTAATCCTTTCTGGAACTGTGGGATCGCTCCCTGACAGATCTTTTCATATCCGTTGCTTCCTACGATACATGGGATCTCTACCATTGCTGTTCGGTCAAAGTTCTCTACTGCTCCTTCGTTTGGTACGATCAGTAAGAATCTTTCCTGTGTATTTTCTGCGATCGCGCATGCTAAGTCTACGATATATGTTGCATGAGCATCTGGTTCAAATGCACTTCCGACTGCTGTTCCGTTTTCGATGATCTTTCTGCATTCTCCGAAGATGAATTTTTCTCTTCCATCCATGACTTCGTTCGCTCTTGTGTATTCTGGATTTGATGTTTCTACAACGTAATCTGGGAACAGATAGTATTTTAAGTATGTATTTGGAATTGTTTCTGGATCAACTGCATATACATCTCTTGCTTTCTGGAATGTATGTACCCAGCTTTCGTCTACATGCTGATTGGAATCTGATAATGCATCTGCATATCCGTTTGCTGCCATATGTTCTTTGATCTGTGGCATTAAATCATTTCCTTCAGAATCATAGATCTTGTTCCACCATCCGAAGTGGTTTAATCCATAGTATCCGTACTGCATTTCTTTTCTGGATTTTAATCCGACCATGTTTGCCATCTTTTCCATTAAGTCGATCGGCATATCACAGATATTTAAGATCTTGGAATCTGGTCTTAATCTTCTTGTTGCTTCTGCAACGATCGCTGCTGGGTTTGAGTAGTTTAACATCCATGCGTTTGGTGAATATTTTTCCATGTAATCAAGGATCTCAATAACTCCACCGATGGAACGCATTCCGTAAGCGATTCCTCCTGGTCCACATGTTTCCTGTCCGAGTACTCCGTATTTTAGAGGGATCTTCTCGTCTTTTTCTCGCATTGCGTATTTTCCTACACGGATATGTGCTAATACGAAGTCGATGTCTGTGAACGCTGTTTCTGGGTCTGTTGTATAGTCAAATGCTACTTCTGGTGCATTTTCTTTTAAATAGATCTCACATGCTTTTGCAACTGTTTCCTGTCTCTCTGCATCGTTATCATAAAACTTGATGGAACGAATTGGAAATCTGTCCATATGATCTAAGAGCATCAATACGATACCTGGTGTAAATGTACTTCCACCACCTGCGACTGTGATTGAATATTTTTTCTTTGCCATTTCTTCTTTCCTCCGAATTTATACTATTGATTATAATAATGTTTCAAATACTTCTCTGATACTAGGAACTTTTAATCCAATGATAACCTGGTATGCTTTTCCATTGATAGAACATCCATGTGTTCCGATTGCTTTGAAATAAGGATCGTCTTTACATAATGTTTCATCTTTTACGTTGACACGTAATCTGGTTGCACAGTTTGTTACATCAACGATATTGTCTTTTCCTCCGAGTCCTTCAAGGATCAGTTCGCATAACTCAAGCTTAGGATCTCCTGCTTTTCCACCTTTTTCTGCCTGTTTGTTTCTGAATTTTTCTTTTGATCCAAATTCAATCTCTGCTTCGTCTTCACGTCCTGGTGTTTTGAAATCAAATTTTAAGATCAGGAATCTGAACACTACAAACCAGATAGCTGTAAAGATCAGACCAATAACCAATTCTAATAAATACTGCTGCCAGTGATTTCTCATTAATGGGATCAAGTTCAGTGATGCGATCTCGATCAGACCACCTGAGTTGATACCAACGATTCCTGCAAGCCACATAGTTGTTGCCAGTGTTGCTGCTAAAAATGCATGAACTACGAATAACATAGGTGCTACGAATAAGAATGTAAATTCAATTGGTTCTGTAACTCCACATACGATTGCTGTTAATGTGATAGGTAATAACAGTGCAAATACTTTTTTCTTTTTCTCTGGTTTTGCTGTGCTGTAGAATGCTAATGCTGCTCCAAGACATCCGAACATTTTTGCAAATCCACTTGCTGTAAATCCTGCTTCTGGACAGAAAGATTTTAAAGATGCTGTGGATGCTGCGATCTGTGGTAATAATTTTGCCCAGTAAGCATATAATCCACCAGGTACAACAACGTTATCATAGTAGAATGGTGAGTATAATAAGTGATGTAATCCAAATGGAATCAACGCTCTTTCAAGGAAGTTGAATACAAAGATTCCGATAGCTCCTGCACTCTTTACAAATCCCTGGAATGCTGTGATTCCTAACTGAACTTTTGGCCAGAAGGCACATGCTAATACTGCAACTGGGATCATTACGAAGAATCCGATCATGAATACGAATGTTGATCCTGAGAATGAACCAAGCCATTCAGGAAGTTCTGTATCAAAAAATCTGTTATGTAGATAAATTACGATTCCGGATACTGCTAAAGCTCCAACCATACCCATATCTAATGTTTTGATACTTGCGATCATTGCAAGTCCGCTTGTTCCACCGACTTCCGCATTCATGTTAACTCCGAATACTCCACCCCACTGAGTTAAGATCGTGTTTACAAAATAATGGAACGTCATATATAAAACTAATGCTTCCATGCAACATCTTGCATTTTGTTTCTTTGCCATTCCGATTGGCAATGATACTGCGAATAACAATGGTAACTGGTTAAATACTGTCCATCCACCTTGTAGAAATACGTTCCAGCATTTGTACCACATGCTTGTTGGTGCTGCCAGACCTCCCATGATCGCCTGTGTTGTAAACAGAGTACCTATTCCTACTGAGATACCTGCAAATGCGAACAGAAGTACTGGTGTAAACATCGCACCTCCAAATTTTTGAATCTTCTGCATCATTTTTCAAATCACTCCTTTTCAAAAGTTTATCCATACAATTCTTTGATTTATCTTGTTTTAAATACCGGTATTTCTTAACTACAAGCCAATCATAACAGGATGGTAAATTTTTCTCAATAGATTGTACGTCTTTAGAAACAGTGCACATTACTTTATGATTTTTCACATTTTGTGTGATTTATCACGCTTGCTTGTAAAGCACGTATTTAAGCCATTTTTTGTGCCTTTTTATTCGATTGGATTGCTAAAAAGTGAAAAAAGGAACCAAATGTGAAACTTGATCACAACTGGTTCCTCTTTGTATATTTCCCTAAAACTTTATTCACCTCGTACTTCTGCAAATACCTCTTCCAGTTCATTTAATAAATCTTTGACATTCTCAATTCCGACAGACATTCTTAACACACAATCCGTGATCCCGTTTTGTTTGCGGATATGTTCTGGAACGTCTGCATGTGTCTGTGTCATTGGATATGTGATCAGTGTTTCCACCCCACCAAGACTTTCTGCGTATTTGACCATTCTTACTTTTTCAAGGATATTGATTGCATATTCTTTCTTCGTAAGTTCAAATGTAAGCATTGCACCAAATCCTCTTGCCTGCTTTTTCATGATCTCGTATCCCGGATGTTCTTTGAATCCTGGATAAACAACTTTCTTTACGATATCCTGTTCTTTTAACCATTTTGCGATCTCGATCGCATTTTCCTGTGCACGGTCCATGCGGACTCCTAAGGTTTTGATCCCTCTCTGGATCAGGAAACAGTCAAATGGTGCTAATCCAGCTCCTGTTGTCTTGATCAGGAAGCGAAATCTTTCACTGATATCTTCTCTGTTTGTAACTAAGAATCCAGCCAGTGTATCGTTGTGGCCTCCAAGATATTTTGTTCCGCTGTGTACAACAATATCTGCTCCGAGATCTAATGGATTCTGGAAATATGGAGATAAAAATGTATTGTCAACAATCAGAAGGATGTTATGTTTCTTTGTGATCTCAGCTAATGCTTTGATATCTGTGACGTTCATCATTGGGTTGGTTGGTGTCTCGATATAAACTGCTTTTGTATTTTCTCTGATATATGCTGCAACATTTTCCTTGTGGCAGTCTACACTGGAAAATTCGATTCCGTTTTTCTCAGATACATGATTAAATAGACGGATGCTGCCGCCATATAAATCTGCATCCACGATCAGATGATCGCCCGGTTTGAATAATTCCATCATCAATGTGATCGCTGCCATTCCTGATGAAAATGCCAATGCATCGATTCCATTTTCCAGAGAAGCAACTGTCTTCTCCAGATGTTCTCTCGTTGGATTCTGCAGGCGGCTGTAATCATAACCTGTACTTTGTCCGACTCCTGGATGTGCGTATGTTGCTGACTGATAGATTGGGTAACTGATCGCACCATAGTGGTTGATCGAATTTTCTTCCTCTTCTAAATGAATACATTTTGTCTCTATTTCTCTTGCCATATATATCTCCTGTTTCATCCTATGTTTTATTCTATCTCAAATCTGTTCTATCCAAAAAAATGTAAGAACATCATATAACTCACTGTTCCAAGTAAAATGCTGATCAGCGTATTATGTTTCCATTTATAACTGACTGCAGTGATTGCTGCTGCAATCAGTTTCCATAAGCCATCTGCCATAAAGTCATCCCCGACATCTTTCAAGCAATACACGATCAGTACTGCCATGATCGAAGATGGCAACACCATTCCTAATCGTTTGATCTGATCTGGAAACTCTTTTCCTTCCTGAAATACAAGAAAAGGGAGGGCTCGAAGTCCAAATGTGATCACGGCAGAAACGAAAATCGCGATCAATGCCATTTTTGTGTTCATTATTTTGCCCTTTCTGTATAAATTTCCTGTTGTTCACTATTCCAGAAGATTAAAACTCCTGAAACGATCACCAATGCTGGCAGCATAAATGCGGTCTGTCCAAAGATCATCAAGGCGATCACTGCGATCAAGATTCCTGCAACCGCTGGAAAATGTTTGTCCGCTTTCTCCCATTGATCGATAAAAATGATGATAAATAATGCAGTCATGCAAAAATCGATTCCATTGAGTTCAAACGGGATCAGCTGCCCGATCAGTCCGCCCATCACTGCTCCAAACATCCAGTAACATCTGCTGAAGAATGCAACGAGAAACATCTCTTTTCTGCTGTTTTCATCTTTGTCTTCGATCGTGCAGTTTACTGCATATGTCTCATCTGTCATCGTATGAATCATATAAAATTTCTTTCTTCCCATCTTACGGAATGTCTCCAAAAATGAAAGGCTGTAGAAACTCTGTCTGCTGTTCATCAACAAAGCTGTCACTGCGATCGTGACGATGGATGCCCCACTGCTTAAAAATGTAATCAGGACAAACTGAAAAGCTCCTGTATACACGGTAAGGCTTGTAAGAAGCGAATAATACCACGCAAATCCTGCATTCTCCATCATCATTCCATATGCCATACTGACAAATATATAGCTGCACATGATCGGTATGGATTTCATAAATGCTTGTTTTGTTACACTTTTTACGCCTTGCATAAATCCTTCACTACTTCCCCTGCGATGATCAGTCCTGCGACAGATGGTACAAATGCTGTACTGCCTGGAATCGCTCTTTTCTCTGTACATTTGTGCTGTGCTCCTGGAGGGCAGATACAGTTTGTTCTGCAATTGTTTGCCATATCATCTTTTGGTTTGATCGGCATTTCTTCTGAATATACAACTTTTAATTTCTTAACTCTTCTCTTCTTTAATTCTCTTCGCATAACCTTTGCAAGAGGGCATACTTTTGTCTTATAGATATCTGCCACTTTAAACTGGCTTGGATCTAATTTATTTCCAGCTCCCATACTGCTGATGATCGGTACATTCTTTTCCTTTGCTGCCATAACTAATGAGATCTTTGCTGTCACTGTGTCAACGGCATCAACGATGTAGTCATATTCCTCAAATGGAAATTCATCGGCATTCTCTGGTAAGAAGAAACATTTGTGAACGTTGACTTTCGCATCTGGGTTGATCTCTAAAATACGGTCTCTCATCACTTCTACTTTGTATTTTCCGATTGTTTTTCTTGTTGCGATGATCTGGCGGTTTAGGTTTGTTAAGCAGACTTTATCATCGTCAACAAGGTCGAATTCACCGACACCGCTTCGTACTAAGGCTTCGCATACATATCCACCAACACCACCGATTCCAAAGACAGCAACTCTGCTGCCTGCTAATTTATCAAGTGCTTCTTTTCCAAGTAATAGTTCTGTTCTTGAAAACTGATTTAACATTTCTTTCTCCTTTTATTTAGAATAAAAAAGCGGATGCTTAGCATTTCTATTCTTGTTATGCTGCGCTTCCGCTGGTATTTTTGTATTTCCTACTATTTCTATTGGTTTTATTATATGCAAACGATGATTGGATGTCAAGACTGGTGTTGTTATTTTTATGTGTCAACAAACGATTGTTAAACTCCTTACAAATTCAACATTTTGTAGATTTCTTCTTTCTCCGCCTCTGGATTCTCTTTTATTAATGTATAAATAGGTTCAATTACTATCGTATCTTCTTCTGATTCTTCTGCAATCTGTGGCAAAGTTTTATTTTTCAAAATTTTCTTTTGAACTAATGAAATTAATTTTAATATTTCTCCTTCCTTACGTCCAATCCTCTGTGCACTTTGTATCTGACTTGCTCTGTCACTCTCTGCCATCTCTTCTCTCAGATACAAATATCTTTCCCTCTCATCCTGACTGATCTTTATCATCTCTTCCAGCGCCCTTTCCATATACTTATTACCTTTTGATTCCTGTTCCAATTCTTCCCATGTCTGTGCAGCTATCAACTTTGCCCATCGATATAATGGTTTTTTCTTTTGTTTCTCTTTTACGTACTTTAGTTTCTTCAATTCTATCATATGAAATTGAAATTTTCTACTATATATCTCTTTGGTTTTTTCATCCATCAGACTAAATTTATGGTAATAATTCGGACTTATCATTTGATTAAAATTTAAAATACCAACATGAATACATGGTGGAATTTCTCCATAAGGATGTCCTTTTTTTAATCCATCTGTAAACATTCGACAATTATAAAAAAGGCTTCTCTCTGTCCAATCATCTTGATAGGTGTTTTGCATTTCAATGTTAATCTTTCTGTTTTGATTTAAAATCAATTTGATGTCCAGAATTCCTTCTTTTTCTTCATCATTTTCTCCCAGTGTAAATGGATCTGTAATTTCAATTTTTTTGATTTCATATTCTTTTAAATCCAGCAATGCCATTGGAAATCCTTTTACAATTTTAGTATTTTTAAATATTTTTTGAAATGCATAATTGTTTGTTAGTTTTACTGTTATTTTTTCATCACTAATCGCTCTGATCTTTAATTGTTCATCATTGATTTTATTTTTTAGCTTTTCTGTCATATGTATCTCCTTATGTTTCTTTTATTTACATGGATTTATTTTACATTATTATACATTTATTTACAATATGCTTTTACATTTTATTCCATATGTTTTAAATTCTTATTTGTAAAACAAAAATAAGGATATGAGTGTGAATTCACTTTCACGCTCATATCCTCATTTCTCGTAATCATTTCAAAAAATTCGATCATCTATGATAACATACTATCTCAGAAAAAAGCTACTGATATATCCATCCTTCCAAGATCCTTTGAAAGAGATTTTACTGCTTGCTTCTAAATGCATTTTTTCTCCATCAAATTTATATTTATAGATACTATCATTACTTAGTATATACAAATAGCCCTCTTTTGTTTGACATTGAATTACATTATGCTTGAATTTATAAACTTTGCTTTCTCCTGTTTGTGGGTTTAACAATGAAATTGCTTTTCCCATTCCACTGGTTAGATCACAGTGTGTAACAAACAATTTATTTTTATACGGTAAAATTTGCTGTGGATTTATTTCTTTTAATTTGAGCTTGCTGATCTTGTCTTTTTTTAAATCCATCTGATACAAGATTTTGTCTGTATTTCCTGAAGAAAAATAGAGATTTTTATCATCTGAATAGAAAAACACGGATTCATCTTCGCTGTGATTTACCTTTATTTCTTTTACCTTCTTTAATGTTTTCCGATCGATCTTCATTAAATAATTAATCGTTCCTTCTTCCTGATCGACCTGTTTTTCTACATAAACATAATTCCCTGCACAATGTAAATATCCAAACATTCCAACAGATTCTTCATATCGCTGTATCTCCCCCGTCTCTTCGTTATATTTTGTCAGAGTCGATACACCGTTTATCCAGTTTGTTGTATAGATATCACCATCCTTCTCATCAAAAGCAAAAAGTCCCGGCCGTCCTATTTTATATAACTTTATTTTTTGTGTATTATGATCAAGCTCCATTACTTCTTCTCGCTCATTTACATATGGAACTCCTTTTGGGATCATATACACTTTATCATTCACTGTCTTTGAAATATCATACTGACTCGCAATATTTCCGATCTTCAACTTCTTTTGTCCTGTTTTTTGAAGTTGGTCGTTATAATATAAAATATTGCTTTTATCTTTGTTCCCTATTGAGATAATGATTCCAAGTTGATAGGAATTGTTTTTGTTGTGTTGTGGTTTGTAAAAATATATGACAGCCGATACAATGATTAGAATACTTATTAGAATTATGCTTCGTTTTTTCTTCATATCAAATTGCTCCTATTTTTCATATTCTTAAATCAACTAGCCTTGTTTTTTCTCATTGATTATATCAATTACAATACTCAAAACCAAATACAATAAAAATAGAAATATATCCTGCACTATAATTTCTTGTCTTGTATACGGAATATATTTTTGTGAGCTACTTAAAACGGTAACAATTCCTAGAAATATTACCAATTGAATTATATTTTTACGAAATGTTTTTAATCGCAATTTTTTTTTCATCCTTTTGCTCCTTTCTCTTAACCAACAACATATCTTACTTTATTCATACTCATTACTGATTTATGAATTTTATAATATACTTTTATTCCTTTCTTTTTATAATAAGCTTTATGAACCGCCTTCTCTAAAGCTGAATATCCTCCATAGGATGATGCCAAGGAAACTGCTGAAAGCCCCCATCCACATCCAGGTACTGCTGATATCATTAGAGAAATTGCTTTTGTTGCAACTTTTGTCTTTTTTAACCCCTCTTTATACAAATACTTTACTCCTGAATATTTTATATATCCACATTCAACTTCTGGATAGTAAGCGCTATTAGCTTTTCTAACTTTACTTCCCGTATTATCATTAGAATTACAAACCCTGCAAATTATTGCTATCGCTGCGGTTATTCTTTTATACTTCTCATGACTATACCTCCTCGTATAATATCTTTTAGATACATAAATACATGTATCTAGTTACCAAATAAATATTGTTCAATAGGCTTAGCAAAGCCCATGATATAATTGTCCTAGTGTCAATCAGGTAATAGTTCTTTTTCTCCCTGTTGAACCAGTAATGGTTGCTTCATAAATAGTCTGTTCCCCTGACATGGAAGTTAGCTTCAAACCGGCTGGCTGTTTGCTTAAGTTCATGGATAACCATCTAGCAGTGTGGTTTCGCATCTGTCCATCTTAAGCTGGATTCTTATATGCGAGGGTGTCGATGCTCCATGATCATGGGTTTTACCAAGCCGATTGAACACTTTAATCTACAACGAAAGAAGGTGATTACAATGAACACACTTTACGTCGGTATTGATGTAAGCAGCAAATCCAATGTCATTTACTTAATGCTTCCAAATGGTGATAAGCACAGTAATTTTTCTGTTGCAAACTCACACGAAGGTTCCACCCAGTTGGTAAAAAGAATTCTTTCTGCTTTAACTTCACATTCCCTTGACACGGTTCTAATCGGTCTTGAAGCAACCTCTGTTTATGGAGACAATCTCGTGTACTTCTTAAGAGAAGATGCCACTCTGGCGCCGTTTAACAGAAAGATTCATGTCCTCAATCCTAAGCAGGTCAAAAAGTTTCATGACGCTTATAATGACCTTCCAAAGAATGATTATGTGGACTCTTTTGTTATTGCCGACTGCCTGCGTTTCGGTAGAATCAACAAAGAGGTATATATGGGAGACTATCGTTACAAAGCTCTCCAGAACCTCACTCGGGCACGTTTCTTCGCTGTTCAAAATCTGGTAAAAGAAAAGCAGCGATTTATGAATGTGCTGTTCAAGAAGTATTCTACGATGACGCAGGAGAAGGTCTTCAGCGATACCTTCAGCACTACCGCCCTTGCTGTCTACGATGAATTTGAATCCGCAGAAGCACTGGCAAATATGGACTTACATGAGCTTACTGACTTTATCATTGAAAAAGGAAAGAATCGTTTTCCTGATCCTGATGCAGTAGCCAAAGCCATACAGAAAGCTGCCCGCAGTTCTTACCGTTTACCAAAAACGGTAAATGATTCTGTCAATCAGGTGCTTTCCATATCCATAACCTCCATGAAGGCATTGGAATCTCAAATAAAAGAGTTCGATAAAGCTATTAAAGCCCAAATGGAACTCTTGCCAAACGTATTGATATCCATTCCGGGTATCGGACCTGTTTATTCAGCCGGAATCATGGCTGAAATCGGCGATATCAATCGTTTTAACAGTCAGGCTGCTCTTGCTAAATATGCAGGACTTGCCTGGAAGCAACACCAGTCCGGTGGCTTCGAGTCCGAAGTTACACGGCTCATTCCATCCGGCAACCGATTTTTAAAGTACTATCTGTGTGAAGCTGCATTTTCTCTTGTAAGATGCGACAAGGAATACAGCGACTTCTACCGCCTCAAATATAAAGAGGTAAACAGATGCCAACACAAACGTGCACTCGCATTAACTGCCCGTAAATTTGTACGTTTAGTCTTTCGACTGCTGAAAGACAACCGCCTATACTGTCCAGCAAAGTAGATTCCATCTACTTGCTGATGAGCTACGCCCTGTTCATTTTTAAAAATTTGAACGACAGGGCTTAGGTGGATGTTTTTTGTCTTCATGAGATATATACAAAAATATATGTTTTTTGTGTTATTTATCTCTTGACATCACACCGCTGGACTATATCATACAAATCATTAGTTACCGTTTCTAGTTACCATTTGCAATAATATAAGAATTCATATGATACGATGCTCTTTTATGAACACTGGCTCCACCCAATATATTACATGAACTCTTGCTATTATTTTTCTCCTCCTTTCCTTTATTATTTTGTATAATTTCCGACTACATGTATTGTACTGTCGGATTTATTTGTAACAAAAACACTGTATTCCCCTGTTTTTTTTATATTAAATGTCTTTTTTGCCATATCTGTTGTCTCTACATACATTCTTCCTATACTTTTTGCTACAATTCCTATACGTATTTTCTTTGTTGGAAACACACTTGCCTCTACAGTAATTTTACTTCCTGCATTTTTATGAAATGTTTTCGTTTTCTTTTCTGTTTTTAGTCCAACTTTCCAGTTTACATTAACTCTTGTAGCAAATGGTAATATTTCTTGATTTTCCTCTACTTCTTCCTTATATCCATTTTCTAACATCCAATTAGGTGAAAAAATAATATCTTGTTCATTTTCTTCTGCAGCTACTGGAATATTTAAATTAATTAAATATATTACACTAACAAGCACTATCATTAATACCTTTTTTACAAACATCTTTTCTCTCCTCTACTCTTCTTCCGTTATCACCATATAATGTCCACCCGCTATCGCTTTTTTCGCCCCTAGATTTTCTAAAAATACCCGATACCGTCCATCTTTTTTTACCTTTAAGTGGCTTACCAGATTTACCCCATTCTCTATATAAGTTTCCTCTCCATCCTCATCAATAATTCCAATTGCTATATGTGTTTCAGGGTGTTCTTCTTCAAACCCCATACAGGCAGCCACTTGAACACAAGTTCCCTTTTTTAAGTGTCCTTCTTTTGTCTCTATTCTCTCTTTCGGCTTGATCTTCCATGTAAATGGTTTTCCATCATTCTCTTTTAATCTTTCATTTTTTATCATGCACTTTTTGATTCTGGTTTTATCATACATTCTATACTTTGCTTTCTGATCCTTTATATCCCCTTCCGTTCCAACATTGATTTCCTCTCTTGTTTCATCTGCAATCTTATCGTATGCCTTTACAAATCCTATCCCTGAAGCAAATACCGTAGTTGCACTGAGTATGATCATTCCAAATAAGACACTTACAGAAATTCCTCTTCGCAGCCTTCTTTGTTGTCGATAAGATTTCATCCGTTCCATTCGTAGCTTTAATACTTCCTTACTCTCATATAACCCCGCTGTTGTATATCTTCCGTATCTGATCTCTTCCATAGAAATATCTATGATCGTAGAAAAATATCCTTTTACATCTGGCAGATATTCACATACTGTCCTGTCACAGTATGTTTCTCCCCATTGATCTAATTGATAAAAAACATCCTTTAACGCAGGTTGAAACCAGTATATACAACAGATAATGTTCGCCAAGTGTTTCCAAATGAGATCATGATGTTTATAATGAATCAATTCATGTGTAAATATCATATTTAACTGTTGTGGTTCATAAATTCTTGGCAGAATGATTCTTGGTTTCAAACCCCCATATAACATTGGTCCGCCTGCTTTTTCTAAGATCACTACTTGAATTTCTTTATGAACCCCTAACTTTTTTGATATGCTTTTTACCATACTTTGAATTTCATCGCCACATGGATCTGCATTTAAAATATCCTTCCTTATTGCTCTGTATTTCTTTAAAAATCTGATCGTAAAAATGATCGTTCCAACCAGCCAGATGATCATCAAAATTCCAATGACCCACTTGATCGGACCTGTAACTTCAAATACATAAGTACTCTTCTCAAATCCATTTGCATAGATCAACGTGATTGGTATGGCAAACATCAATAATACCATCTTCCATATCAGATAATTGATATCAATATATCCCTTGTGTTCTATCAACCGTCCTACAGCCTTCCAAAAAAGATATAAGATCGTTCCAAGCAGTGTACATAAGAATATTCCGCTAAATATTTTTATTATGATTATCATCAAAATCAAAGTCATCTAAGATCCCTCTTAACTCTTCCCCGTCTTCTTTTGTCAGTTTCTCTCCTAATGCACTTACTAATCGTTTTGCAGATCCGTCAAACCAACGATCTAAAACTTCCTCAGCTTGATATTTGCCATATGTTTCTTCATCGATCAATGGCTGCACATATGCTTTTCTTCCTTTCTTGGTAACTTTGATATATCCCTTCTCTTCTAGCCGGAACAGATATCCGCGGATACTTGTTCTTTTATAATCTTTATTGAGCTTTTCTTTGACTGTCTCTATCAGATCAAGAAAAGGAACTTCTCCTTGATAATCCCAAATGCACTGCATGATTCGTTCTTCTAGTCTGGTTAATTCTTCCATTTTCGTATTCCTCCTTTCTTTTATGATAATCTCTCGGAATCTTCATCCCAGTAAAATCAAGGGTTTTAGATTCCATTTTTATTAAAATCCCCCACTTTTTTATCAAAAATCACTTGACAAACCGCTCAAATTTTGCGGCGAAGCCAATTGAATATATTTTATTTTTTGATTGGAGGGCGATTTTTATGTTACCTGTTAACTGTGGCAGTCATGCTGACTACCAAGATTTTGTTGTTACTCATCTTTGTAAATATTATCCTGATCCTGATGCTCTTGCTCGTTCCACATGGGATATCATTGAGCGGTTTTGGAATCTCGATCTATCTTTTACCGATACTTTTATGGCTGATAAATATTCTAAATTCGGACCAGCTCCACGAACTCCTTCTTGTATGCAGCGTTCTTACCTTCTTTCCATTGACTTTAAAGTTACTTCTTTAACGGAGTGGGCTGCCCAGCTTAAAATGAATCCACTTTATGCGATCCTTAGCGGATTTGAAGTAGGTAACACTCCCGGTGTTGGTACTTTTTATGATTTTTTTAACCGCTTATGGGACTCTGATAATGATCATATGTCACCACATATCCATCCACTGAAGACTAAGGTTAAAAAGCCTAAAACAAACGGTACAAAAGCTGATCCCGTGGAAAAAGTTACAGTTGCCGATCTTCTTCCGACCTTGGAGGAAACAGATTTTAAACTTGATGAACAGCCTTATGCTTCTCTCTTTCAGATCTATCAGAAAGAATTCCTCGATGTTTCCGTTTCCCAAGGACTTATCCATGCCGATTCCCTGGCATTAGCAGGTGATGGCACTCCTGTTGTTACTTCTCACAGGGAACGCAAAAAGCGTATCTGTAACTGCAAAGAAAATGGCATCTCTAACTGCAGATGTGACCGTTACTTTTCCCAGCCCGATTGTGACATCAGATGGGATTCCTCACGGAACTGTTTTTATCACGGATACGACCTGTATATGCTTGTTGATTCACAAAGCGACCTGCCTGTATCCCCTCATTTTTCCTGTGCTTCAAAACATGATTCCCACGGATTCCTGCACACTTTTTTCAGAATGAGATCCTTTCTTCCGGATTATACAGTCTCCAAAGTGCTTTTAGATTCTGCCCATGATGCCATGCCCTATTATCAATACTTTCAACGTGAAAATATAACACCTTTTATCGATCTGAATGGAAAAGGTGGAAGACCACCCGTTTATAAAAATGACTTTACGATCGATGAAGACGGTGTTCCCGTCTGTCCTTCCGGACATCGTATGCGTCGGGATGGTGTTGAAGTTGCGAAAGACAGGATGAAATTCAGATGTCCAAAGATCAGTCGTAAAAACGGCTGCATTTCCTGTACTTGTGAAACTCCATGTTCTGATGCCAAGTACGGACGTACGGTTCATTTGGTCATGAAAGATAATCCAAGATTATTTAACAATCCGCCAAGAAGCAGTAAGGAATGGAAACTGGAATATAATGCAAGAACTTCTGCTGAACGTTCGAATAAACGTGAGAAATTAGATTTTAAATTAGAAGACGGCAGACACCGCTCAACTAAGATGTGGTACTGCCGCCTCTATCACATCCTGATGTTACAGCATCTGGATGCATGGGATTTGCCGTTTGAATCCACCCTGAGAAAGTTAATTTTGAACGTAGCATAATCCTACAGATATCATACCTCATTTTTTGGCATAGCAACAGTCCTATGTCTATTTTTTGTACCCATTTTTTCTATTCCGAATAATATTTGCTTGTCAAAGTTCAATGCCAGAATTTCGCTGGCATGATCAATCAGAATTCCGAGAGATCATATAATTCTAATCTGACCAGAATTTAGGTTTACACTGTCTTCTCGTATGTTAGATATTTCATACTCTCTGGCGCCTGTAGCAAAAAGGACTTCCACAACTGCTATATCCCTCAATTTGTATTTATAACCTGTTAAACCATTCTCCTTTAGGCAATCATACATGTAATTTAATAACATCTCTATTTCTTCTCGCGGTATTACCCTCGGAAGAGTCAAGGTTTCTTTAAATTTAACTTTAATCTTCCTAAAAGGATTGCGCGATATAATCTCTTCTTCCTCCAAATAATTATAAAAGGCCTTTAAAGATGCGATTTTCCTCTTTACCGTCTTCTGCTTATATTTTTTATGTAATTCAGTAATATACTCTTCTATCTTTTCTCTATCCGGCTCATCACAACAAATAAATGCAAAGTACTGACGTAAATCAATCCGATATGCTTTGAGCGTTTTCTTATCAAGTTCTTTTCTGTATTCACAATATTCCAAATATGGCACCAATTTATCCTGTATCCTCATTTCATAAAACCTCCATTGTCTTTATTATATAAACAACATACTATCGTTTTCAGTACTATTTTCAATAGAAAGTTCTTCCAAAATAAGAAAAGTCAAGGTGTGATACTTTCTAACAGAAATCTGCTAATTTTCTATACTATATCAAATGCAGAAAACCCTGCGAGAACATTTCTGATCCTACGCGGGGTTTTTCACTCATTATAAAATTTCTACTTTTCTTCTGCTACCAATCGTGCATATTTTTACGGATAAATATTCAGCAGTTCTTCCGGAGAAAACAATGTAATCCCAAAGGAAAGAAAATCCTTTTTATTCCTCGTCACAATCGCATCACACTGATTAGCCTTCGCACAGGTTGCAAGCAGGCAGTCTTCAAAATCAGATGCTCTCTGCAAATAAGCATTCAACACATCTTCGTTCGTCACTGTTAGCACTTTTGCTATGTCCAAAACGGAGCCAAGCGCCTTATAAGCCAGATCAACGCTGTGCAACTGGCGACGAATCAGATAAAAAATATCTGTTGCACTGGATGCGGAAAGAAATCCTTGAACCCTTTTATTCTCGCACAGATCCAGAACAGCCTTTGAATCCTTAAAAAAGGGTTCCCTCTCTGCCAGTACATCCAGAAAAATATTAGTATCAATCATCAACCGCATATTTAGCAAGCCTCTCTTCTCTCAGCATCTTTGCATCATAGTCATCTGCCAGTTTCCCGGCAAGCATTCCGCTGATAGATTCCACTGCGGAAACATTCGGATTTACCATTTTTGCAACTGTTTTTCCGTTCCGGGTAATAAAAATATCCTCAGAACGCAACATATCAAGATATTTACCAAAATTGGTTTTAAATTCCGTAGCCGTTACGATCATCTGAAAACCTCCCTTGCCTTTTGATATTTATATTATACTCGATTCTTGCAGTTTTATCAATTCATATCGCTCGGTTTTTCGCATATTTTTGTATAAATCGTGCGATTATACTTAAAACATTCTTCTGTCCCTATAACCGCAAAAGATTCCTGCCAGATATATTCACTGCCTTATCGTGTAGATATCATCTACTAGAAATTCTACTCTTTTTTATCTGTATTAATCTTATTATGGGAGCCTTTCGTTAATCTGTGAATTGCACGGAATACAATATCTCCATTTTTTCCCAAAATATCACTTTTTATTGGAATCGTAACAGGATTGCAACCATTCACTCTGATATCCATTTCGGTAAAAGATACAGGTTTCTGTCAGGATTTCACCACTCTGTATAACCGGCCTTCCTACCATACATGATAACAACCGCTTGACAGATTCAGGTTCTCCAGCCATGCCTGCTGCTTTATTTCCGGTGTAATCGGATATGAGATTTCTCTCTCCAGATCATCCTCATGTGAATTTTTAAATAAATAATTTGTTGTCACATCAAAATAAACCTCTACTTTTTTGAACAGGTCCACTCTTTCATTGCTATAACATACAAGCAGAGGTATTAATTCGTAGAAGGTTTCCCTTCTATGAATCAATACCCCTGCAATGCTTCCTCATTCCAAGCAAAGAGCTAGCAACCATATTTTTAATACGAAATGTTGGTGCTTTAATCATTCATCAGATAACGACATTTCTTTTTGTACCATATATAACCGATAGTATAATCCATGATGCCTAAGAAGTTCTTCATGTATACCTATATCCTCAATTTCTCCATTTTCTAATACAATTATCTTATCTGCTCTTTCTAACATGCAATTAAATCTATGAATTATCAAAATTGCAATTTTATCCCGCATTTCCTCCCATATCATATTTAGCACGGCTTGTTCCGAAGCAATGTCAAGAGATGCATTGGGTTCATCAAAAATATACACTTCCGCTGGCTTAAACAAGGTTCTACCCAATGCCAATTTCTGCCACTGGCCAATAGATATTTGTATCCCATCAGTAAACTGATAGCCTAACGGTTGTTCAATATTATCTTTAAAATCTTCCAAGGTTACTTTATCCAGTATTTTATAAAGTTCACGATCATTTTCCACGCGATTATCACCATATCTTATATTATCTCGAATGCTACATAAAGTTTTACGCAACATCAGCGTTATGATGGTTTGCGTTAAAGGTTGCATCTCCGTGGCCTGTACAATCACAATTGCAGTTATAGAACGGATCCCACAATCCTCTTGTGCTCTTCCAACCTTCTGAGCATACACAACCAGCTCTTGGGGTTACCCCATTTGGAACTTCATTAACAACTTTCATTACAAGTCCTCCTTCCATTTATTTCTGATTCCCTATACATCACATATTTCCATTAACTACTTACGGATTGCGCACCTCCGTTTTTGCATCCAATATCCATATACAACGCAAGGGATATTCAGACAATTTTCAGAGCTGCCACCTCAATACCCGAATTCTGCATGAGTGTGTAATCAAAATTTTTCCTCAAAATTTTTGTATTCCATATTTGGAAAAGTTTTTGTACACAAGTGGCAGCAATATAATAGCCAGAATGCCATAAATAGACATGACAAACGGTATTTGTCGAACAACAATAGGTCCTATTTGAAAAATGATCGGTACTTTTGCATACTCTATAATATTCATAAATACGCTTGGCATGATATTAAAAAATGTTTCAAAAACCGGTACAGCACGCCCTATAAACGGCATCATACAATATAAAAAGAAAGGAATACAAATTGCCAAATTTGCCGAATGCATTTTTACAGTTACCAGCATTGTTATCGCCGCTGAAAACAAACTAGCAATATATCCACACAGTAATATTAAAAAGTAATACTCACCATATGTCATACTATAAATGCTATACGGCTGATCTATCTGATAAGGTGTCAAGAACCCACTTGTACCCATAACCCCAAAGGAAACAATTGACAGTATTCCCATTCCAGTCCAATAAACAACTGTTGTCATAACAATACCTGTCAAAAGTTTATTCCTAGTTGCTTTAGATCTCCCGTATTTTGTAGAAAAAAACACAGCTTCGGCTTTGGTACGAAATTCATCGGCAAATATGCCCGCAGCCAAAAAACCAATTACAACTGCAAGTATGATTCCATATGTCTGAGCATACATAGCCATTGTATCCCAAGAATCTTTTGCCGCATAATCAAGCGGCATTTCTATCTCTTCGTACTTTCTTTTCAAGAACTCTTGCTGCTTTGAGCTTTTTCCGTAAGACTGAACCATTTTTTGGATATTTTCCTCATACGTTGAATAAAAGTTCTCTAACTCCTCATCAGACAGACGATATAACACATTTTGATCATAACCAGAATCTGGTGTAATAACATAAATTATAAAAGATAAAATATCATCATACGACTGCGCCGTTTTCCCATACTCCGCATCCGGTATATCTTCGGGATAAATTTGTTCTAGGGTTTTCCGGTTCTCTACGACCTCTTTGATTTTTTCTACCGTCAATTTACCTTTCCACTTATTTCTATCAGCAGCAAGCCTACGTCCCGCTGTAATACCGGTATAAAGTTTTCCTTCTGCATCCCGATAACGCATACTACCGACAGCCAGGCAACTAATAATACTAGCAAGAAAAACCATAACGATAAGGATAATTTTATTGATTTTCTTGTGAAAAAACTTTTTTAATTCATATTTCATCATCATAATCTTCACCTGCTTTCTCTCCAAAATATAAAAGAAATGCATCTTCAAGGGTAGCATCCTGCCTTATTGCATTTCTTACAGGTGCTGTTTTAGAAATAATACGCAATTCTGCTCCCTCCGGAATAGTTTTTATATTCCCTACCAGATAATTCTGTAAATACCAATTAACTTCATTCTTTGGAACTACGCACTGGAAAACAGATTCATCCATAGATCGGACCAAATCTTCCGTACTCCCCGTATAAAAGAATTTCCCGCCTTTCATTAAAATGATTTCATTTGCTATAAACTCCACATCTGAAACAATATGTGTTGAAAGTAATACCAGACGGTTTTCTGATAATTCACTTATTAAATTTCGGAAGCGCACTCTTTCGTTTGGATCAAGCCCTGCCGTTGGCTCATCAAGCACTAATATTTTGGGATTATTCAGCATAGCCTGTGCAATTCCCACACGTCTTATCATTCCACCAGATAAAGTCCTCATTCTTCGTTTCTTATATTTAGACAATGCAACTTGCCGTAATAGCTGATCGATTCTCTGTTTTGCGACACTTTGGCGTATCCCTTTAATAGACGCAATATACATCAAATAATCATAAATACTCATATCCGGATAATATCCAAATTCCTGCGGAAGATAACCTAATATTCCTCGGTATGTCTCTCCTAATTCAAAAATATCCTTTCCATTCCATCTAATTTTTCCTTCTGTTGGCCTAATGATAGTACATAACATTCTCATCAGGGTTGTTTTTCCCGCCCCATTGACTCCTAAAAGACCATATACCCCTTTCTTCATAGTATAATTTACGCAATCTACTGCACGAAAAGACGAAAACTCTTTTGACACTTTATCAAATTCTAATCCCATTCGTTCGATCCTCCCAAACCAATTCATAATCTTGCTGCGATTTTCGTACACAAAAGACCAGATATCCAAAGGATATCAGAATCAGAACCAACCAAAGCGGTTCTACAATTGCATAATAGATAACATCATTCGCAACAATCATAGACCATACAATAACAAATGCCATACTTAAACATACTGAAACATATTCCATATCAAACCCTTTTTTACATAACAAGTGGAAGCAAACTCCACTTGAAATATTAAAGGGTATCAGAAAATTGATAGCAATACTGCTTAATGGAATTTGTATGGTAGCAAATACAAGTATAAAAAATACAGTAACCATCATCATATCCACAATCGCAAACAACAATAATCTTGCTGCGCATATCTGTCTTAAAGAATAGTAGGACGCCTTCTCTATTTCAAAGGCTGAAAATCTTCGGTTTTTCCAAATTTCTGGAATAATAAGAATAGAAAATAGTACTGAAAAAGCTCCCATAATCCTCCCTATGCTTTTCATACTTTCCAAATCATTTAATAAAATCCATAATATAAACAATGTTCCGCCTTGTAAAACCCACCACTTTTTCTTTATGAATTTACATTGTTCATATAAGAATTCAAAATAAGAAGAACATATACGTTGCTGGCATATATTTATTTTTTTACATTGACTAACTACATTCTGAACCGCTGGCTCTCTAACATAATGATCTTGTATAAGCTTTTTATAGTTTTTTATTTTTTTCTTATATAATTTCATTTTCACTACTCTCCCAGATATTCTGCCAATAATTTTTTTGCCTTACTTACTCGATACTTTACAAGCGATAGTTTTATATCTAATATTTGAGCAATCTCTTTCTGCTTTAGTCCTTGAAAGAAAAAAAGTATTGCTGTATCTTTAATTTCGTCCGGAAGATATTGTACAGCTTTTTCTATATCCAACCGGATTTCAACTCCCTTCATACTTTCTTCTATTATTTCTGGAAATTGTTCAACCAGAATTTCTTTCTTCTTAATGTAAAAGTTTTTTATTATATTTCCTGCAATTCGGTACAGATAATTTTTAGTTTTTCCATATTCTTTATATGTTTCTAAAGATGCAAAAAAATGTAAAAATGTTTCCTGGGTTAAATCTTCTGCATAATTTCTATCATGGGTGTGCAGAAGGCAATACTGATATATGGATGAATAATATTTTTTTATCAACTGTTCACTGGCATCACTTTTTCCATTTTTTATTTTCTGTAATAATAAGAAATCCGGTTCCGTCCCCGGTTTCATCCATCCCTTCCTCCCTTCATATGTGTTTCTATATAGTATAACAATCAACGGCAATAAAAAGTTAGTCTGGAATCATATTTTTTATTACCATTTAATTACTCCATATACTCTTCCAAACACATCCCAGTTTCTTTCATTTCGTTTGCAGCATCTTTTCCAACATAACGATAATGCCATGGTTCATTATTAATTCCAGTAATTTCTACTTTATCAGAAGGATATCTTTTGATAAATCCATACCTATATGCATTTTCATCAAGCCATTTATAAACTGATTCAGATGAACATTTCGTAGTGTCCGCATTAATATCAATACTTAATCCTAATTGATGCTCACTCGTACCTGGTTTTGCAACATATTTCTCTGCAAGGTTTCTTGCTTCCTTTTTCGAATATCCCTCCTCCATATAAGACATAATTTTTTCATCCATAATTTCCTGTTGTTCTTCTTGTGTCCGATATCCTTCTCTTACAAATAATGCCAAGCCATTAGCTCTTGCTGCGTTAAACATATCCTGCAAATCTGGATATATTCTTGAATCTACTTTTTCTCCATTCGATAATTCTGTAAGTTCTATATCATAATTATCTGGAATACGATAATTCTTATTAACGAGAATTAGATTCCAACCTTGAGAAGTATCTGCTTCGCTTGTACTGAAAAATTTCCACTTAGCATTTCCACTTAGCAACCAGATCTTACCTTGTTTTATAACGTTAATGCTACTTCCCAATGCTATAGATACCAACATAAGAAATAAGCTCAAAAATACAATTCTTTTTAAAGGACTTTTCCGATGTCTTTTCATTTGATTTTCCTCGTCTCAAATTTATCTTCTATTTTATATAACAAATGAAGTTCCCAAAAAGTTAGCAATCTCTAGTATTTTATCAAATTTAATTTTTACAAACTAAATCTTGATATCATTTTTCGTATTATTGATTCTCATTTCATATGTTCAAAATCCTTTTTCTACTATATAGCTTTCATTTATTGGTCTACAGCGCATGATTCTCTGCTATGCTGAATTTTAATCCCATGAATCTTTTAAATTGCTTTTGGATACCGAACCGGCTTTTCGGAGCATTGGTTTTTCATGACTCTTCTCCACAACGTATTTAAATCTAATAATAAGGAACCCACCCCCAAAAAGAAGTCAGGTTCCTGTCCAACACTACTCAGTATATTTTCCTGTAAATATTCGCTAATTTAAAATCCATTCATTTACCTTTTCAACAATTTCCTGCCGCCTCTCAAAATGCAGATAATGCCCTCCATCCAGGCGTATTACTTCACTCCTCCCCGTCTCTGTTATAACCTCTTTATGTAATGGTTCCCACAAATCCATAATTTCACAGTTTGAACTGGATATAAACTGTAATACCGGCAAATCTTCCGGAAATTTCATATCTCTTACAGTTTCCAAGGTTTCCTCCATATGCTTCAACTCGTTCATAACATCTTTATTATACATGTAGTCCATGCTTAAAATCCGATACACTTCCAATTGTTTTTCAGAATATCCATAGGACAGATCCGCATAGATTGCTTTTTCTGAATGAGCAACAGATTGTAAACGAGTAATACCAGTTATATTTTTCACTTTTTGCAAATAGGCAGACAATTTATTCAGTGCTATCATACTAATAGGAAACGGCTCCTCATCCGATTGCTTTGGCACAGACGGGTCAATTCCAATAAATCCCTGTACCTCCTGCGGATATACATTAGCCCAGTACAAAGAATATAGGCCGGAAAGAGAATGCGCCATTAAATAATATTGATTGTAATCAAGTTCTTTTACGCATTCATGCAGTTCTTCTACTATTGTATCAATGTTTCTCTCTGTGCCAGCCACATCAGATAACCCATAACCAAACGGCTCTATTGTAATAACTATATATTCTTTTGATAATTGTTCTGCCAATGGTAAAAACTCTAATACAGGTGAAGGGCTGCCCCATCCTGGTAACAAGATAATCGTTGTTTCATTTTCTTCTCCATTTATATCCACAACCATATTCTTGCCCGCCACTTCTACGGATTGTCCATACGCATCTTTAACTTTACCTGCTTCATTTCTCTTGCAGGCATAATTCCATACCACTATTACTGCCAAAATAAGAATAAGCACCAGCAATATCCATTTTATGACTTTGAAAATAATTTTTCTCATAAATGCCTCTATTATAAGTAAAATATAATTATATTAAAAGCTGATCGTACCGCCAGTAATCTGAAGAGTACCAGACGACTGATTCGTTACATAGAATCTGTAATACCCCGTAAACGGAATCGTAAACGAGGTACTATGAGAGCTGCCGATCCCACTATAGGTTCTGGTTTTTATACCGCTATTATTGATATATCCCATCTGCACGGAGCCGGAAGTGCTTAACTTAACAGTAAAATTAACAGTTGTTCCGCCCAAGACGTAAAACATACTCCCGCTACTATCCAGAAATGATATTATTCTTCCGCTTCCTATACTTGTCTGCGGTACCCCCATTCTAATGCCTTGTTCTCCATTTTCCTCTACCCATACAGTTTCTAATATTGGTATCATATGCGAATTTTCTTCAGACGCTTCCACTCTGTTTGGCATCGCCATACAGAGTATCATTGCTACACCAACAAGTATTCTCCAATTTTTCTTTCCTTCCATATTCTCTTATTCCTGTGTCTTCTTTATATTTATAGAACCATTCGTTATGATAATACGGTCACTGGATGCATTTCTCAAACAGATATAGTAATTTCCTTCTTCTAACAAAAGCTGTATATTGTTACTTATACTGTCTGTTACTTGGCACCACTTCACTCTGCCTTCATAGACATATCCCACTTCCAGGGTGCCGGCCATCTCCACTCCCTTCTTGTCAACTCTTTTCTGTTGGAAATTCAGTTGTAATGAAGTATCATAGTCTACATACCATCCGCCATTATCAACACCGACAAAAATCAGCATTGCGCCGTTATCAACATAACACTCCGGTATCTTATTCTCTTCATCAACAGATACCTCTGCAATATACTTTGCAATAGGAGTGCCATTTTCATAGAGATTTTCCGATAAAATCAAATCCGTATGTAAATCAAACTTTGCTTTATAATCAGATGGTTCTATAGATAGCTATATACCAGATTGTGTGCGATGTTAATGCTGCCATGATTTGAGCAAGTAACATTTCGCCACTGATGCACGCTGTCACAATTTTCAATACATACACATATAAGCTGTAATATGGCTGTCCAATCAAACAATCCTGTGTTTCACCTTTATATTTCGAAGCTAACTCATCCGGGGTTCCCAGTTCCGTTAGAACAACTTTGATATCACGCTCAGTTGGAATAACATCCTCACATCGTTCCTCCAACATATCTTGTATGATCGTCTCTAATTCCGCCGCCACGTCTTTTTTCATGGCAGATTTCATATGTTTCGTAACTGCATAAATGTATCTGTCGATCAAATCATTTTTTACCATCTATTCTTCCCCCATTAAAACATTGATTGACTGAGAAAACTTTTTCCAGTGCTCTTTAATCTTTTTATAAACCAGCTTCCCATCTTCTGTGATGATATAATACTTTCTTGGCTTCGTTGCCTCAGTTTCCCATTCACTTTTTAGCAGACCTTGACTCTCTAGTCTTCTCAGTAGAGGATATAATGTATTGCCTTCTATCGAAATACCTTTCCCTTCTAATTCCTTTACCAACGAATATCCATACATTGGTTTATTTAATTGTGCTAACACTACCATGATGAGTGTGCCTCTTCTAAATTCTAAAATTAATCCTGAAACAATTTCATCACAATTCATCCAATGCCCTCCCTTCCGTATTCTTTATTTAAATCCACTGTGTTTATTGCACTATATTGTGTGCCGCACACTATATGCTTTACAAAGTATACTGTGTATCGCACATTATGTCAATAAGTTTATCCTTTGCATTTTAAGGTATGGTTGCATGGGCAAAAGAAAATGTAGCTTCTTCCGGATTTTCTGGCAAGCCAATCGGCTCCCTGTTATAATACCATCACTACGCATATACTATCTATATCTCTATACGCATTGAATAAGACAACTTATTTATAATAATGTCTTGTGTACAAGACGATATTGATATATAATTATCTCATATAGAAAGAGGTGACATATATTATGAATCGAGATACTTTAAAACAAATCATGATTGATCAAAAAGATATTTATCTCAACAATCCATTAATAACAAGACAATATTTTCTAGAAGCCAATGTCAACTATTGCTTTGTTGGTATCAGAAGAACCGGAAAGTCATATATGATGTATCAACAAATAAAACAATTAGAAGCCGATGGAATTCCCCTATCCCAAATTATTTATGTAAATTTTGAAGATGAGCGTCTTTTGGAAATGACTGCTGAAGATTTAAATCTCATTTTAGAAATTGGATTAGAAATATCCGAAACTGATATCAAGCCATATTTATTTTTAGACGAGATTCAAAATATTAACGGGTGGGAGAAGTTCGTTCGCAGAATTGCAGATATGAAGTATCGAATCAATATTACCGGCAGTAATAGTAAAATGCTAAGCAGCGAAATAGCTTCCACTTTAGGCGGGCGTTTTGTTATTATGAATATTTATCCATATTCTTTCTCTGAATATCTTATTGCAAATAATATGACAAAGAATTACCTGGATGTTATTAGCACCAAAGACAGGGCAGATGTCCAAAATCAATATAACAAATATGTAACCTATGGAGCATTTCCAGAATTAGTTGAGATAAGAAATAAACGAGCTTTTTTAAACAGCATCTATCAAACTGTGTATCTCGGTGATATTATAACCAGAAATAAAATCACCAATGATTTTGCAATAAGGCTAATCCTAAAGAAAATTGCAGAATCTGTCACAAAACCTTTATCGTATAACCGACTGACTAATATATTAAAAAGTAGTGGAATGTCTATCGGTAAACAAACCGTAATAAACTATGTCAGCTATATGACAGACTCCTACCTGCTCTTTACTCTGCAAAACTATGCCGCCAAACTTGTAGAAAAAGAGACTTCTCCTAAGTATTACTTTATGGATACCGGACTTCTAGGACTTATGCTGCTAGACTGCAAATCTGCTCAGCTGGAAAATCTTGTTGCAATCGAACTGATACGACGTTATGGTACCGAAAATGTCTATTTCTTTGAGAATAATGTAGAAATTGACTTTTATATACCATTAGACAATCTTGCTATTCAGGTCAGTATGCAGGTTCTGGATAACATAGATACAAGAGAACGTGAAACCAGAGCCTTTGTGAAGCTAAATAATTTTATCCCCAACGCCAAATGTATTCTCATTACTAATAGCGAAGAGGCGGTGATTGATTGCGATGGGATCAATATTGAGGTAATTCCTATTTGGAAATGGTTGTTGGATAACTAATCGAGTAGGAGGCGGTGATTAACCGCCGTCCTCTCACAGCACCGTACGTACCGTTCGGTATACGGTGCTTTCAATAGTTGACGTGCACGGACTGGTAAGCTGTGGCTAAACATCTTCATTTTAACCTTACTCCTTTACAATACTGTTTTATTTCTCAGACAGCATCCTCTCCAGCTTTTTCTTTCCGGTCTCATAGTCTGTAAACACTATTCCCTCCATGCCAAGCTTTCTGCCACCCTCAATATTCTCCAGTCTGTCATCTATGAACACACATTCTTTCGGATTCAGATTATATTTGTCAAACAAACACTGATAGATACCGGCATCAGGCTTTATCATCCCAACCATAGCTGAAATGATTTTGCCGTCAACAAGTGACACAAAACTAAGTTCACTGTGTGTATGAAGTTCGAAATATTCCTTTGGATAATTCGATAACAAATACACTTTATAGCCTCTGCTCTTTAACTCCTTAATCCAGTCTGCTGCATAGTCGAATGCCTTTACAACCAAAGCCTTTCCCTCTTTGAAAAATCTCCTGATATCCGCCTCATACTGTGGAGCCACCTTAACCATCTCATCAATTATCTCGTTCTCAGGAATTACACCACGGTCCAGCTCAACCCAGACAGGGTTTTCATATGTTGCATGGGCTAAAGCTGCTATTTTATTTTCTTCAATGCCAATCTCACGCATTGCCTCATCCGGCTGGAACCTGACAAGCACGTTTCCTATATCAAATATTATGTTTTTAATCATTTATTTTTTCTCCTACAACCCTGCACCTCTTCCTGCAAAAAGCAATACCATATGCTAAAATATCGCACCTGCCCTCATCGCGCAGAGCCTCATCATACCTCTTCTCCTTAATCTGCGCCATAGCAGCCTCACACGCTGTATCAAGGCTTATCATCTCTTTTGCATATTTCACTTCAATAACGATACCTGCATCCGGGTCCTCCGGCTTGATTAAAATATCACTGAAACCTTCTCCCGACTCACGATTTGACTTAATAAGCCAGCCCGGATTGCTTCCGCGAAGCAGACCGAGGAGCAGACCGTGATAGAAGTTCTCCTTCATATCACTGGAGAACAAACACTTCACGCACCTCTTTATTTGGAATCACCAGCTTGTAGGCATAGCTCTCACTGTCAGGCAGCCTTACCTCACCAGCCGTAGTCAGGTAGCCTGTTGTAAAAAGTACGCTCCACAGATTGTCTATAGTATTGTCAATCTCATCATAAGTCAAGTCAAGGCGGAGCTGTTTCTCAACAAAACCACCTGCCACGAGCTTTTCTATCTCATCTCTCGTGGTCTGGTCTGCCTTGTCTACAAAGCGCTTCACCATGTCATTGCCACTGCTGTTAATCCAGAATGCACTCGGCCTGGCTGATGTGTCAAAAACCAGCTTCTTGGCAAAATTGATTACATCCCACGGACAATAAATGTCGGTATTACCGAAATGATAGCCGTCATACCACTCCTTTACATCAGGGTAACGCTCAGCCCTGTCATAATCCGTAAGCAGCTTCCTGACCTCATCATCAGTAAAACCAAACTGCTCATCATGGGCGATATCTACAATGGAATTGATTTCAAAATTGTTGAGACCTGTAAAAATACTCTCCTTGGATACACGAAGACAGCCTGTGAGTACGGCAAACTGCAGAAACTCATTAGTCTTGAGTGCCTTTCCAAAGAGTCCTCTGATAAGTAAAACCATCTCTTTATAGTAACCATTCTGGAATGCCTTATCCAGAGGGACGTCGTACTCGTCTATGAGGATAACAGCCTTCTGACCATAGTGTATAAACAATAACTGCGACAGACTCTGCAGACTTGATACAAGAAGCTGCTCATCCATCGTATATTTACCATCACACAGCGAAATGATAGCCCTATACCTGTCCTTATCGTTTTCTGAAAGAGCCTCACTATGCTCCAGAAATTTAAATTTTTCTGCTTCCCTCCCAATGAGCTCAGTAATCATATATCTTGCATCATCAAATGAACGTCCCTCAGCACTCTTGAGTGACAAAAAAATAACCGGGTACTTTCCCATATATTTGTCACAAAGCTCTTTGTTGCCTGAAATATATAAGCCATCAAACAATGACTCATCCGTGCCAATCTCAAAAAAACTTTTTAGCATGCTCATATTGAGAGTCTTTCCAAAACGCCTCGGGCGTGTAAAAAGGGTGACCTCTCCACCAGTTTCAACCAATTGCTCTATGAGCTTTGTCTTGTCAATATAATAAAAGTTGTTCCTTCTGATTTTTTCAAAACTATCAATTCCTACCGGCAGTTTTAAAGTACTCACCATATGAACCTCCACAAAACGTATCAATCCGCTATACTTAGCTATAGTATAGCGGATTGATGGGCAAATTACAATTATTATTACCGTTGCAGCTTTTCCGTATTAATACCAAACTTGCTTGAAATCGTCGGAGAGACAGGGATTGACAATAAATCTTCCTGATTGCCAGCAAGGGAGGAATATATAATCTGTTTTCGTCCTTTCCGTTTTATTCCAGATAGGCGGTTGTGTTGATAAATTATTATATCTCCTAAAATTATCCTTTAAAACGGGAAACACAGGCTGTGCCCACCGTTATTTTTCTTGCAATCTTTACCAAATAGGGTATAATAATCTGAATAACTGCATCTTTTATTAAGGGGGTTTTACAATGTTAAGCATTTTTATGAAAAAACTGACCGTCAACGAGGCCAAAAATAAAGTAACCACATCCGATAACGCAGTCCTCATTGACTGCCGTCCCAAAGAAGATTATGCGCACGGACATGTAGCCGGTGCCATCAATTTTCCAATCGAAAAAATCACGGAAGAACGTGTCTGCCGCCGGCTTCCGGACAAAACAACCGGACTGTATATTATCGGAAGTTATTACCACAAACCAAACGTTGCCATGAAGAAATTTAAAAAACTCGGCTACAAAAATCTTCACTTCAGCGGATTTATGGAAGAACATCACGGCATGCTGACACGTTAAGATAAACAGGAGACATAAAACACGTTAAGATAAACAGGAGACATAAAATGATAAAAACAAATGGATTTCGTGTTCTGGCGATAGTAATGACAACGCTATGGATGGTTACAATAATCCCGGTTACCGTTGTGCAGGCAGCAGACTTTCGTGGACAGGGATTTGATTTATCAAGCTATAATGGAACCGTAAACTGGGAACAGGTTGCAGAAGCAGACATGGATTTTGTAATGATCCGTACCGGAGAGGGCCGGGCACCGGATGTTGATACCCAGTTTGCGGCAAATTATGATGGTGCTGTTTCTGCCGGGCTGAAAGTCGGTGTATATCATGTGTGCTGCGTGCGGACTCCGAAAGAAGCCGTGGAAGAAGCAGAGTATTGTCTGGAGATTCTTGATGGAAGGGATCTGGATTATCCGGTTGCCTATGACATGGAGCGCAAGGGCACCTTTGCAGGTGGCAGGGAAAATACGACTGCGATTGCAAAGGCCTTTTGTGACACAATCGCCGATGCCGGTTACGTGCCGATGATTTATTCTTCCGCTTCCTTCCTGAACGAAAACTTTGACTGGAAAAAGTTGAAAAACTGTAAAGTCTGGGTTGCATCTTACAGTGATACCAGACCAAAGCTGCCGGTATCTGCAGACTTATGGCAGTATACAAAGAAAGGTTCACTGGAAGGTGCCAACACCGACAAAGGATATTGTGATCTGGTCTATTCCTATATGGAAGCAACAAGTATTAAGTTCACGAAACCCACACTTACCATGAAAAAAAATACGACCGCGCAGGCAACGGTCAAAATGGGACCGAATGGCTGCACGGATCGCAAATCTTTTACGTCTTCCAACCCAAAGGTTGTTGCGGTCAATAAAAAGACTGGTAAACTGACCGCCAAAAAAGCTGGTAAGGCCACGATTATGGTAACAACCGGAAGTGGCAGGAAAGCGAAAATGAAAGTTGTTGTGAAGTAAATATGCCTGATTGCCCCGTGTATCAAATGTGCGGATCATCCGGATCTTCTTCCCCGGATTCTGCCGGCAGTGCTTCGTTCCCTATGATATAAAAGAGGTGTTTGACACAATAAAATTTATTTCCGACAAAACAACGTACTATTTAAAATAGCCCCGTATTGCTCTATGCGCTTGTTATAAATGAAACTGAAGTTTCCTATAAAGTAAAAACAGGCGGTCGAAACCGACCGCCTAATCAATTACCATATTCTTTGTTTTCTTCAATAAATGCATTTAAATTTTCTTCCAGGGACAACCCCTCTTTATGTTGACTGAGCAGCCATGAAAAGGTTTCTACATAGCCCTGAGGCTTATTAACGTTTCCACTTAAGTATTCACCTTCTAATGTACTTACCACAAGAGATGCATCTGCAAAATAGATATTCTCCTTCTCTGCAAAAGTCTTCCAAGCGTCTTTATTTATTTCTGCAGTATCATAAAGAGACACTTCTATGGATGCCTCATCCAATACTTCTTTTTCTCCGGAGGGACTAATACTGAAGACCTCGTAATCACATGATGCCATGTCATGATCTACAAGTGGCTTGTATCTCATAAGATAATCTTCCCCATCCTGTTTCACTAGATAATACTGCTCGCCCAACGCATAGTTGCATGGAACTTCCTGCTCAAGCAAGGTAACTCCGTTCTGTTCCACTGAAAGAATTACACTGTTGTCATCTTTTCGTTTTTCTGTGAATACGCTGATAATCTCAGATTCTCCATCATGGTTCAAATCAGATTCCCAGGTATTTTCTTGTGTTACTGGCTCTGTTGATTTCAGTTCCTGTTCTGAACCTTTGGTATTTGCACATGCCGAAAGAGCACAAATAACTAACAAGATTGTCACCAAATATCCTCTTTTTTTCATAATCACCTTTCCTATTCTATCTAATAGCTGTTTCTATCTAATAGCTGTGTTTTTTCATCTCTATTATTCTAAAAACAGCAAAATATTTATTATTTCAGCACAGTATATCATATTTAATACTATATTATTATGCATGTTCTGCTCTTAATACAATTCGCAGTATTTTTAATAGCCAATACTGTAACCAAACAAAGAGACGTCTCCCGAAGAATAGTCAGAACCACTATAGTAATAATTTAAAATTTGGCGACAACTATATCCATCCGTAGAAGCAAGTTTCTGTGTTCCATATTGCTGAAGAATACCGCTTCCTTTGGTTCCGCGACTACCGGATGTACCAGCCACATACCTTGGAAAAAATAATTTGCCAGATGAATCCGCCATACCGCTATTACTAATAGAATCAATTGCATTAGATGTTGATGCATACGATGAATTAGGTTTATACGTTTGCGTAGATTGAGTAAGATTATATCCTCCGGCACTACTCATAGGACTTATGGCTCTGTAAATGCCAACCATCTTTACGCAATATGCTCCAGCCTTCAATGCCTCGGTATTCCAACTAGGAATCCACTCGTTAGGTAATACGTTCTTCATATAGCTGGTCATCGATACGGTTACTATCGCATTGTTTCCTGTTTTATTCAACTTTACTTTAATTGACGTAGGATATGAATATGTAGAATAATGACTTAACATTGGAGGATCAACTGCCATTGGCATGATTTCACCATTCTCCTTCCGTGTAGCCAATTCAAACCCCTCTGTAAGTATTTCATTTTCTCCATTTACTACAAGCCCTTTTTCGGCGGACTCTAAAACATTTATGGCATCCTTTTCATCTTCAGTTATTTTACCATTTGAAATCAATAACGGTTGAACTTGGTCCTTAATTAACGAAACAGATGGTCGATTAAATTGAACAACCTTAATATTACCGTCTTCCACAGCTAAAATAATCAAAAAATAGTTGATTCCATTATAGAAAAACTGGTTTTCTTTAGAAACTTCGCAGTTTACTTCCGCAACAAAAGAATAAATCGTTGAACTTGTCTCTAATATAGGATACTCATTTTTAAGCCACTCTTCTTCTGCAATCTCATTTTCTATGGCATATGCTTTTACCGACGATACTGCATCTACCTGTTTGATGCCATCTTCTATGGAATTATCTGCAAAATAAGAGCGATAATAATCCGCCTCTTGACTACACATTAAATCAGAAAAAGTGGTTCAATCCTTATGATTCACAGCATCAAACATTTGATAAATAGCTTCTTTTGCACTTGAAAGATTGATTTCAGATTTCTGTGTTTCCGCAGCCAAAACAGGACAAGTTGATATTAATGTGATACTTAACACTAAAATAATTGACAGCATTTTTCTTATTTTATTCATCCCAATACCTCCATTACTTCAAATTGTACATTACAGTATGCAACTCACAATTATGTCGACTTAATCGTAGCTTTATTATATTCACATTGCACTATATTTGTCAATATCTATATTTACATTCTAGGTATTGTAGTGAAATAATATATATAGTAAAATGTAGCTACGATTGGATGGTACCAACATGAAAACATTAACAAATAACATAAAAAAAGCAGTCATAGAGTTGCTTATCCTAAAGCTTTTATCAGAACAGGATATGTATGGATACCAGATTACGCAGGAATTTCGAAAGCGGAGTAACAGCCTTTTCTCACTGCTGGAAGGTTCCATGTATCCTATTCTATATCGACTGACAGACAACAACTGTATAACCAGCTATGAGCAAAAAGTCGGCAAACGACAGACGCGCGTCTACTATCACCTTGAATCAGAAGGGGCAAAACGCCTCGCCGAAATGCGTGAAGAGTATGAAACCGCCATTTTCGTTGTCAATTTTCTGTTAGATAGCAAAGAGGGAGATTGTTTTGAAGAACATGAAGAAGAGGGAAATTAGAAAATACTGCAAGACGTTTAAACATAAACTTCCTTATGTTCCGAAAGAAAAAAAACGATTTACAGACTCCATCAATACGTCCATTAAAGCTTTTCTCGTTGAACACCCTTTCGCTACATTGGAAGATATCCATAGAGAATTTGGAACCGTTGAAGAATTATGTGAGGAGTACAAAGATCATTTAACACCGGAGCAGATGACCAAAAGTGTACGCCGTACGAAGCTATTGTGTGGATTGGCAGGAATCATTGCCTAATGGTTATTATGCAACTATATATGTTGAGGTCTCTAATGTCAGTGCACGTTCCTCAATCATAACAGCTTCTAAGGTGTATGATATTACAAATTCCTCTAACGAGGTTGTCGCATCTTTTAAATTAACAGGCACTTTTACATATCCATATAATAGTTCTGCAAAATGTACTTCCGCAACATATTCTACAAAAATTAACGATTCCAAATGGTCATTTAGCAACTGCTCTGCATCCACGTCAGGTAACTCAGCGATAGGATGTTTTACTGCTAAGAATAAGATAGCCGGAATTACAATTTCAACAATCGAAAAATCTATAATACTTTCCTGTGACAAAAATGGAAATATTTCCTGATTTTCTTGAGATGTAAGTACAATCTGTAAAAGGTCGTTAAATTCAGATTTTGTTTTTTTAAAATGCTCATTACATATCTAATCATACTTTATAAGGCAAAGAGACTATGTTTGTAATTACAAACATAGTCTCTGGAAGGTGCCAACACCGACAAAGGATATTGTGATCTGGTCTATTCCTATATGGAAGCAACAAGTATTAAGTTCACGAAACCCACACTTACCATGAAAAAAAATACGACCGCGCAGGCAACGGTCAAAATGGGACCGAATGGCTGCACGGATCGCAAATCTTTTACGTCTTCCAACCCAAAGGTTGTTGCGGTCAATAAAAAGACTGGTAAACTGACCGCCAAAAAAGCTGGTAAGGCCACGATTATGGTAACAACCGGAAGTGGCAGGAAAGCGAAAATGAAAGTTGTTGTGAAGTAAATATGCCTGATTGCCCCGTGTATCAAATGTGCGGATCATCCGGATCTTCTTCCCCGGATTCTGCCGGCAGTGCTTCGTTCCCCACAGTCTCTTTTGGCAGTGCTTCGTCCACCACAGTATCTTTCCGCAGTGCTTCGTCCACTACAGCCTCTTCCGGCAGTGTCTCATCCCCTGCAGCCGCATCCGGCAACGTCTCGTCGGATACCTCTTCATCCACAATATCCTCACTCTTTTGAAACCGCTCCAGAAACTGTTGTTTCCACGTTTCCCATTTCTGCAGTCTCTTCCCCTGTTTTTCTAAGCGCACTTCCTGTTTCTGTTGGATTTTCAACAGTTTTTCGGACTCTTTTTTCTGCAGACGATCCTGTCGCAGTTCCTCTTTTATCTGCTGCTTCTGATTCTTTTTCACCTGTTTCTTTGCCGACCGCTCGATGCTGCGAATCATGCTTTTGGCATCTCCCACCCTGCGGCGTGCACTGCGGTACGGATCGTATAAAAAGTAAGAAGCCGTTGTCAGTGCAAGCAGGAAAAGTCCGACAGCCAGACAATAGGGCAGTGCACGTTCGTAATAAGAATAGTGCAGTTCACAACCAATAAACAGGATCAGCATCCCCGGAAAAATCAACGCAGAAAACACATCACAGACAAACTGCCAGAACTTCGGGCACTGTTTTTTATGTACCAGAATGGCTGCCTGTACTCCGGTAAAAAACATAAGTACAAGGCATGTCTGGGAAGCGATGCCATGCAGATACCCGGCAAACACACACAACGCCAGCGAAAAGAAAACCATTGCCAGTGCATAGCCCCTGCGGTACGCATAGCCGTATTCCCGCATGCCCTCCCGTTTGTCTGCGCTCAGGTCATGCATTTCATACACGCGGTCGTCCACACGCGCTTTCATATCTTCCCGGTATCTCCGCCCCTCTTTTGCATGCGCCATATTCTGATCCATGTCTTCATCGAGTTCCTGCAGCATCTGCTGCTCCCGCAGGATCTGCTGCAAAAGCTGATCTTCCTGCGCCCGGCGTTTTTCCAGTTCCTCCCGGATCCATGCCGCTTTCTGTATCTGAAGACTGTTTTTCGTCAGGGATTCCTCTTCTATCTGCTGTTCTCTTTCGATCTGATCACTCATGGTATTGTCCACCTTTCTTTTTCCATCATAAATGGAATACATTTATTTGTAAAGTTTTGTTCCAGTATTTCATATATTACAGAACTTTTCTTCTCTTAATGTTATAAATATTCCATGTATTACAGAACTTTTCTTTCATATTTTGTTTTAATTTCCCTGTTTTTTGATATGCTAATGCATTAGAAAGATACTTTATAAAATACAAATTAGCAGGGAACTCTATGCATATAAATCTAAATGCCATGGGCACACGCATGAAAAGACGCAGAAAAGAATTAAAAATGAGTCAGGCAGAACTGGCAGAAAAAATAAATGTTTCCAACAATCATATTTCTTCGATTGAAACCGGAAAACAGATTCCAAGCCTGACAACATTTGTAAAAATCTGTGAGCAGCTGGATACCACTCCCGATTTTCTTTTACTGGGAAGCCTGCACACGGACAATCTCCCGAAAAATATTTATGATTCTCTTGCCTTGTGCAACAAAAAAGACCTTCCATTGATTCAGGATATTGTAGAAAATTTTGTTTCCAAGCGGGAGTAATAATTAAGGACTTTGCATGATGCAAAGCCCTCTTGCCACAGAGTCTTATTATCTGGCATAATCTGCTCCTGTCAGATAATAATGCTCCCAATCATATTTTCCATCCTCCGACAGATCTTTTGCCGTCTCTGCAATATGATCTGACCAAAGGCTCTCCGATAAATAATATTTATAATTTTCATATCCTCCGCCAACCGGATCATCCCAGGTACAATCAATATAATACCACTTTCCGTTAACCTTAACCTGATTCCATGCATGCCCACCCCCATCTGCCGTACCGGACACAAACCTGCATTCAAGCCCGGCAGATATTGCCATCATATAAAAAGCAAACGCATAACTCTGGCAGACACCTTCTTTATGTAACAATACTCCACCAGCTCCATATGCCCAGTTTTCCGCGGTACTATAATCTCCATTATTGACATAATTGGCATGATAGATTAAATAATCATGAATGGCTTTTACTTTCTCTTCCTCGCCCATTCCGTCCTTCACTACCTGATCAACTGCTGCAAAGGCCGCATCAAATACAGCTTTTCCATCCTCTGTATATCCTCTTGCGTCTTTTTTTATCAGCGTATCCTTGACCGAATAACTGACACCAATTTTTTTGCTATATATCTCTTTTCCGGCAATAACAGTAAATGTATGATCTCCCGGAGTATAAACAATCTGATCCGGCAATGCACTGCCATCCATCTGAATTTCGATGCCTTTATTTTTTAACTGTTTATAATGGAATGATTTCCCCAAAAATTCCCATTGCAGAGAATCTGCATCATAGTTTACCCCAGCCTGAGAATTCTCTATTAATCCATCAAAAATCACATCTTTATTACAGATGTACAGGGTAATATTTCTGGTAAACTGCCCATACGAATAATAAAGCGATCCACTTGCCTGATAACCATTGTATTTCTTGAAATTACAATTTCCCCTGTGGTCAATTTCCTTAAAGGCACTATCAACATACAGCTTTACCTGACTTGTATCATACTTATCGGATACTAACTTTAACTGAACCATCTGTCCGCCAAGAATCAGTTCCTGATTAAGTCTTACATCACTTTTCTTTTCCGGAACAACCGTGATCGTATAGCTTTTCTTTTTCGTACCGCTTTTTACCGTGATGGTTGTAACGCCCAGACGAAGGGCTTTTAATTTTCCCTTTGCATCTATGGATGCCACCTTTGGATTCGTACTTGAATATTTACAATTTTTATATCCTGACGGTGCTTTCACCGCAACCGTCTTCCTGCATACAACCTTTGTTGACTTCGTAATATTTTGCACAGTGGCCGCATATGTCGTTTCCACTGTTGGTTTCACTGCGCTTATTGAAGTACATATAATTGTCAATGTAAGTACAAATGCCATGCACCGTTTCGTCCACCTGTTCATCCTTAAACTCCTCCATCTTTTCCTTTATCTGTTTTTTAATATTATTCTTGGGCTGATTTTATCGTCAGCCCAAGAAGTTCGTTAATGGAATCCGCTCCCTTTTAATTTACTTTAGTTTTTAATCCAATAATTTTCCATCTCTGTATGACCATTCAAGGTAGTCGGGATTCTGATAATATAAATCCGTATTAAATTCTGAAATTTTATCACTGATAAAAGAAGAAAAAATATTAATTAATTCCTGTACTTCTTCTCCCTGTTTTGCGCAGTCTTCAATCATAATACTATATAGTTTTCCAATATCAAGAAAACTTGGAATTGAATATTTACAATTCGATATCGTATCAAAATTTCCCTTTTTAATTTTGTAATAAGAAATTACTTCATCACTGACCTGCTCAAAGCTAAGGCAATGATCCGTTTCCGCATCATGTAGTAGTTTCTTAATACCTTCTTCACCGATGGCTTTAACGATATCACCTCTGTGATTCAAGGTCTCCCTTGCAATATACTCAATCAATGCACACACATAAAAATAATCATTTCTTTCTTTCGCTGTCATAAATTACCTCGCTTTTTATGAATGTCAAACAGTCAAGTGCAGACAATGTATGGAAACTGATCTGATGTGTGGGATACCTGAACTCAGCCAATGCCCAAAACTGCTTTCTGTTAATTCGTCCAGAGAGAAAATCATTTACATAATTCCAGACCGTATCATTCGCCATAGGTCCTTCCACAATATCATATATATGTGTTTTTCCACTCCTACATTTTGCAATAAAGTCCAACCACTCATCTGATATTTCTGAAAATTTTAAAATATTCAAATTTTTATTTGGCTTATATTCATAATAATTGATTATCGGTTCACCCATTCCTCGATTTGCCCATCTTATTGCCTGCTCCATATTATTGGTACAATAAAATCCCCATGAAAAATCTTTGGTATATTTTGCTTTTCTTATTTCAGGATATCTGACAATCTCCTTACTTGCATGATATAATTCCATACTTACCTCATATAAAAATCTTCACAAAAAAATCGCTATACCGTTTATTACAGTATAACGATTTTTTATAAAAATTACAATTTTTGATTTTCTATCGCTGTGTATTTCCTGCATTCTGCTCTGAATCACTTAACATTGTAGCAATCCCGGAAATCTTAACCGTATCTACATCCGTATTTTCTATAAAAACACTCCGTATAAATTCTTTGTCGGATGTTTCAAATAACTGTCCCACCTCTCCATTTGCCTCAATATAGACCCGTTTATGGGCGGATGTCAGAATCCCCACACAAATTGTTTTGTCTGCGCGGATGTTATCGACCGTGATGCTGATTTTCTGTGGTTTTCCTTTAACCGCCCATTTGCATAACGTCTGTTTTGGAATCTCTGCGGAAAGTTTTATGCTATCCTCTGTAATATCCTCAGGAAATGCATCCATAACTGCCTGTTTATAAACATCATACGGTTCTTCCTTTACCATATAACTGTGTCTGGCATCCGGATCTGTCTCTATTTGCGTCGCATAGCAGACCTGATTGTCCATAACCTCCATCTGTACATTCACTTTTTTCTGCTGTACAGTCTTTGCATAGATTTTTTGTACAGCTTTTTGTGTACCGATGCCGGCTCCACAGGTAAAGCAGATACTGCCAAGAAAAACCAGAATAAAACTTGCCAAAACAGCCAGTGGTTTCATCTCTTTTTGTTTTCGGTACTGCTTCATCCGGCGGATACGCTCCTGTAAATGATTCTGCGCCCCAAACATGGAAAACGGAAATTCGAGAGGACGGGTCTCTTCCGTAAGCAGTTCAAGTGCTGCACGAAAATACTGTCCGACAGAAAAAACATTTTCGGAATCACGGCAGCATTCCATGTCGCATGCCATTTCCGACCAGAAATCCAGCCTGCGATTGAAAATATAGATCAGCGGATTATACCAGAATAAATCTTCCAGCACTCTGCCCACACATTTCAACGTCAGGATGTGCTGCCGCACATGTACAAACTCATGCGTAAGCACAATCTGCAGACTCTCCGGAGAAAAATCCCTCACCGGCAATACAATCCATTTATGAAATAGCCCCAGCACCATCGGGGAAGAAATACCATAGCAGCAATACACTTCTACATTTCCCCGGATCTTTAAACGCTCCTTTGTCCCTGCCGCAACGAGCTGCAGCCGTTTTTCCGCCGGCATCCGGTGCTTTTTTATGTAATGTTCCACCCGGTAATAACGAACCAGATGAAGCACAAGAACCGTTGCTGCACCAAGCAGCCAGACCACTGCCGCCACACACTCTATGTGCGCAATCACAGGTGTCAGTTCAAACAGGTGTCCCTTGATAAACAGTGCCTCCCCCATTTTGCGGTAATGCGTAACATACAACAGGAGAAACAGCCCCGGAAACAGCCAGAACGGTAACACCACAAGCAACAGCCCATATATATAGCGGTATTTTTTTAACCCATCCAAAACGCCTGCAACAACTGCATATACCGCAAATGCAATACTGCCTGTAAGTGCAGTAAACAGCCCCATGTAAAACAAATTATTGATCCAGTTCATCAATGCTTTTTCTCAACTCCTCTATTTCCTCTTTGGTAAGTTTATGATCTTTATAAAAAGCAGTTAAAAACTGTGCAACCGATCCACGGTTCCAGAATTTTACAAATTTGCGACTCTGCTCCTGCTGATAGGAAAGTTCCGGTATTATGATCTCATATGTGGCATTGCGCCCGCTCTGGTTCATCCTTAGAAAACCCTTTTTCACCAGCTTTGCAATATAAGTTGATACGGTCTGGGATTTCCAGTCTTTCCCGTATGTTTCGTTTGTCAGTTTCATAATTTCCTGTAGTGCCATTTCATGGGGATGATCCCAGATTGTTTTCATCACCATGGATTCCGCTGTAGTCAGTTCTTCCATATTTTCCCCTTTCATCGTTAACATTGATAATATTTTTTGAGCATAAACTAAGATTATAGTTTTAGGTTATAGTTGGATAATAACATAAAGATATACAAATTACAACTATTTTACGCAAGTTTCAAGATTTTACGACCAAAACAACATTTTTCTATCAATTTTGATAATTTTATTCTCTTGAAAACTTTCTGATTTTTTTATACTATATAGATAATGAATGTTACGAAAAAGAGTAATTTAATCACAATGATAACGGAGGAATAAGATGAAAAAAGTAACCGTTTTACTTATCCTTTCTTTGGCGATATGCCTTGCTGCTTGCGGAAAAAAAGTGAGTACACCTGATGAAATGTTAGATGTTGTGAAAGAAAAAGAAAATATATCTGCTGAAGTTGATATGATAGAGTGTGGCCGTATTGTAGATAATGATACTACCATAGTTGTCGGAATGACAGGGGAAAACGACAAAACATATCATTATTATGCAGCACAGTTTTCCCAAAATCAGGATGGAAAATATAAATATAAAAATGCCATTTCCTTGAATGATATAGGATGGCAATTAAGATTATGTAAACTGAATACCGGATATATCATAGTCTGCAATAATGAAAATGTTAGTACCATACAGGCTGTCATATCGCCACGAAATGGAGCTGATATAACCAAAAATATAAAAATTAATAATATTCCATTTGTATATTATTTGGACATGTCGAATATTTCATCTGATTATGATATACAATACAAGTTTTTAAATGAAAATGGAGAAGAAATTCAGTAAAATAGAAGGGCCTTTTAGTCAATGTTATTATGTAATCAAAATCTCAGTCTTAGGAATAATCCTGAAATCTTTTTATTTTGTAATAAATACTTGCTGTATTTGTCAACCGAAAATTCGGTCAACCGCTCATTGAAAACTAGGTCTCTTTAGACCAAGTTTGGCACCTGCAGCATTACTGCCACAGGTGTAGTTACTATTTTACTACTGTTTCGAAGTCGGTTCCGTTGTTCCGCAGAGTTTCACGGAGCCTGTAGGAATCGCCTTCCATATCAATCAGATAAGCTTTGTATGTAAGCCTATCAACGATTGCACTTGTAATGGCGGCATCTCCGAAGATTTCGTCCCATCTCTCAAATGTAAGGTTTGAAGTAATAATGGTTGATTTCTGGGATGCCCTTAATGAAAGGACTGTGAATAACAAATCAGCAGCTTCCCGATCAAAAGATATGTAACCAAGCTCATCAGCTATGATCAGATCGTATTTTTCAAAGCGTTTCTGATATGTGCGGAGTTTTTGCTTGCTATTACTTTCTTTTAGTTCTATTACCAGATAAGGAATTGTTGTATACAGGACACGATAGCCCTGTTCACAGGCCTTTATTCCAAGTCCGATAGCCGTGTGCGTTTTCCCGGTTCCCGGATTGCCGGTCATAATGATGTTTTTTCCTTCTCTGATAAAATCCAGCGTACACAGCTCCGGTAGGCATTTTCGCATTCCTTCCGGAAGAAGATTCATTTCCAGATCTTCGATGTATTTTCGGTATGGAAATTTAGCCGCTTTGATTTTTCACTTAGGCGGTCTGTTTTTATATTTGCTTGTTTTAGTGGCTCCTCCTTATTCTTTCTGAAAATCATGTTAAAAGTTATTGCCATAGTTAAAAACGGGTTCAGCTCTTGAATTCCATTTTATTTTCATCCGATAAACATGACGATTGTGATCATACAACGGATCACCTATAATTTCATCATACTGTCTGGCATGATAAATCATTACATCATTACCTGTTTCATCTTTTACAAACGAATTATGTCCTGGTCCATATATTTGCTTATCAACATCAGTTTTCAAAACAGGATTACATTCCTTCTTCCAAGCACGAGGATTCAAAATCTCTTCATTTTCGCCAATGCTCAGCATTCCCATACAATAGCATTCTCCCGTTTCACTTGCTGAATATGTCAAGAAAATCTTTCCATTATGTTTGATTACTGCCGGTCCTTCATTTACCCAAAAACCAACCCTTTCCCATTCATAATCAGGAGAGGATAAAAGTACTTGCGCTGTAGCAAGTTCTGTAGGAGACTTCATCTCTGCAATATACAAGTTAGATATTTTCTTACCGATATTTACTTTCTCAGCCCATACACAATATCTCTTACCTTTGTTTTCAAACACCGTCATATCCAATGAAAAATCATTGAAAGAAAAAGCATCAGTTGCCTTTACCATTCCAAGTTCTTTCCACGGATCATTTAACGGATTCTGTCCTTCACACACTAACACATATGGTCTTATAGCCCATATATCATCAATATCTCCTCCTGCATAATAAATAAACCATTTATTGTCTAGATAATGAATCTCTGGTGCCCAAATATGCACGCTCATGATTCCCTTATCATGCTTTTTCCATATAGTTACTTCATCTGACTCTCTTAACCCGTTTAAAGTATTACTCCGTCGCAATACTATTCTGTCATACTCCGGCACGGAAGCTGTAAAATAATAGCTTCCATCCGAATGCCTATACACATATGGATCTGCACGCTGTCTAATAAATGGTTTATTGTACTCAGTTTCTATATAATTGTTCTTATTCATATTCATATCTCCTTTATTCGCACAGGAAATATGAATACGGTAATTATAATGTATCTCTATCTAATATTTTGTGATTCAAATATATAGACTTAGGCGAATATACTTCTGATTCTATCTGTTGGATAAGTTCCACTACCGCAGTAGATGCAACTCCCTCAACATTTGTCGAAACCGTTGTAAGTTTTGGAGAAATATATTGTAAAACACTGATATCATCAAATCCCATTAATCCAAAATCTTTTGGAATTTCATAGCCTTCCTTAGCAGCCCATTGCATTATCATCAATGCATAGCTGTCTCCTGAACAAAGAAAAGCGGTTCTTTTATCCAGATTATTTTTGCAAACTGTTTGCACTTCTTGTAAAAATTCATTTTTTCCAATTACATGCATATTTACATCTGGATACATCCCCATAGCATTTCTAAATCCCAATTCTCTTTGCTCATGCGTATAAGTATTTTTCACTTCTTTCATCTCAAGCGGAGGACAGATAAACAGAATCTTCTCATAGCCCTTTGATACAATATGTTTTACCGCATCCATGGTCGCAACCATTTCATTTACCTGCACAGTTGTAATCTTTTCTGATACCTGATTGCCAATACATACTACCGGAACATGCAGTGATAAGAGAAAATCTTCAAATTCTTTTCCTTTGTTTATTGGGTTAATCAATATCCCTTCCATTTGACGTTCAGCCAAACCCTGAATAAGTTTTTTCTCCCATTCAAGGCTATCATCACAAACTACTATATTAGTAAAATATCCTCTTTTATCAGCCTCTTTATTAATAGTATTTAATGATTGTACAAAGTACATGTTTTCGATATTAATTGTTACAACCCCAAGTGACATTGTTCTTCCATGATTTAAGCTCCTAGCCAGAAGATTCGGGCGATAATTATTATCTTTAGCAACCTGCAATATTCGTTCCTTAGTGTCCTTTGACACACTTCCACCATTTAAAGCTCTAAGAACTGTCGTTCTGGAAACACCACACTGCTCTGCTATCTGATTTACTGTAATTGCCATATCCGTACCCCCGTATATTTCTAGTCAGAGTATACCATAATCGCCTGTTATCATCAATGAACTCACGATTTTCTCAGGATTCACTATATATTCCTGTTACTGATTTATTCTTAATCTAACCACATTAAATGATAATGGTTTTAATACTACTTTCGCCTCCCCATTGCCCAGTTTCACATTGTCAACTGTTTCCGGTTTAACAGCATCATGCTGAAATTGATTTGTCATTTTTTTATCTGCTGCTGTCATACCGATACTTTCGATTACACTATCTACTTCAAAATCCGACAATTGAAGTGACACTTTCTGTTTATTATCTTCATCACGATTTACTGCAAAAAAGACTAACTCTCCATCCTCATCATTCCATACAACAATAGAATCTACATAAGGCACATTGTTAAATTCTTTACAGTCATATACTGGCCCAGTACTCGAGACATTTAAAACTATCCCCTTAGCGTAATTTGCGAAATAATAAAATGGATAATATATAGTCTGTAACCAATGCCCCCCACCCTTTTCTGTCATAATACATGCACTTATATTAGTAAGAAGTGACTGGCATGCGATTTTAATTGCATCTGCATTTCTAATTATTACCATCTGCATCTCTGCAAACAATAACGCATCTTCAAGGGTGTAAATCTGTTCACTGATTGCGGGTGCTATCTGCCATGGTTTCTCATCAATTTCATTATTTACAGTATTGCTTGGCACAGCCCATACGCCCCACTCATCAACGCTAAACTTCATATCTTTTTTAGAACGTTTTTTTTGCTTGATAACCTGTGCAACAGATCTAATAGTATGAATATACTCTTCCATATCAACCGATTGTGCCAGAAAAGTTTTTGTTCCCTTTTCCTGTCCTGCATAATACTGATGCAGTGCCAGATAATCTGCAACATCATAAGTTTTATCCAATACTTCCATATCCCACTCAGGATATGTATCCATACTTGACAGAGAACTTCCGCATACAATCAGTTCTATATCAGGATCTATCAACTTCATAACCTTTCCGGTCTCAGCCGCAATCTTTCCATACTCTTCCGCTGATTTGTGTCCTATCTGCCAGCTTCCGTCCATCTCATTCCCCAAACACCACATTTTTATTCCGTATGGCTCATCTACACCGTGAGATTTACGCATGTCACTATACTGTGTTCCGCTAGAAAAATTACAGTATTCAAGATAATGTGCAGCATCTTCAACACCCCGTGTTCCTAAATTTACCGTAAAAATAGGATTAACATTTGTTTTTTTGGCCCATTTCATAAACTCATTTGTACCGAATTCATTTGTTTCAATTGACCTCCATGCAAGATCAAGTTTATGCGGTCTCTTTTCTTTAGCCCCAACACCATCCTCCCAATGGTATGCAGAAACAAAATTACCACCTGGATAACGTACTGTTGTTACATTCATTTCTTTTACGCGATCAATCACATCCTGCCTAAAGCCGTCTTCATCAGCATTCTTGTTGTCAGGTTCATATATTCCAGAATATATGACTCTTCCCATATGCTCAAGAAAAGAGCCAAACAATCTAGAATCTACTCTGTCAATTTGAAATTCTTTATTACATACTACTTTTGTAGTTTCCATCTTCCTCAACTCCTATCCTTTTAATCCACCACTGCTCATGCCTTCAACAAAGTACTTCTGTCCAAACATATAAAGTACAAACATCGGCAGTAATGAAACAAGTGCTCCTGCAAAAGCAGCACCATATTCAATAGTATTTTGTCCTATAAATAATGCTAATCCATTTGCAAGTGTTCTCATTTCTGTACTGCTTGTAACAATCATCGGCCATAACAGATCATTCCAAGAGCCATTAACACTTAAAATAACCAATGTTATTACCGCTGGTTTTACCTGCGGAAGCATAATTTTCCAGAATATTCCAAATTCCGACAGGCCATCAATTCTGGCTGCCTCTGCCATTTCTTTCGGTATCCCCGTAAACGCAGCTCTCATCATAAATATTGAACCAGCAACTGCCACTCTCGGAATTATAAGTCCCCAATAAGTGTCATACATTCCCATCTTGTATACAACAAGGAATAACGGAACCATAATTACCTGAAAAGGAACCATCATTGTTGCCAATGTCATCAAAAATGTTCCTGTTTTACCTTTAAATTCGTAAAATGCATATGCATATCCAGCCATACTATTTACGACAACAGCTAAAGCAGTTGTTACACCTGCATATATTACAGAGTTTGCAATATAACGAATAATGTTAATTCGCCCCTGCACGTCCACAAAGTTTTCAAGTGTAAATGTTTTAGGAATAAATGTAGGTGGCCATGAAATGATCTCTCTTTCTGTCTTGAAAGCACTAAATGTCATCCAAATGACCGGCACTAAAACCAGCAAAGCAATTATGATCAATATCAAAGCAACCGGTACATTAAAGAATACTTTCCCAATACTTATCGTCTTTTTCTTTTTCATACCGTTAGTCCTCCTTTACCATTCTTCTATACATCAAGACAGTAATGAACATAATAATAATGAAAAGTACTACCGACATTGCCGATGCATATCCCATGCTTGAATTTGATGAAAACGCTCTTGAATATATATAACTAACAGTTGACTCTGTAGTATAATTTGGTCCACCGTTTGTCGTTACATATATGATATCAAAAATCTGAAGAGCACCTGCAAATCTGGTCATCATGATATACCAGAATGTAGGCCGTATGGAAGGAACTGTTATATGTAAAAACTGAAGAATTTTTCCCGCCCCATCCATTTGAGCTGCTTCAAATAATGAAGGTGATACCTGCTGGATTGCAGTAACATATATTATTGTCGAAATACCAAAGCTTCTCCATATTGATATAAACGAGATTACAAATATTGTAAGTCCCGGAGTATTCATAAAATTAATTTTTCCTAATCCCATTGACTGTAAAGCAGCCGTTATAAAGCCTATATTTGAATGTAAAATCATTCTCCACATAATACCTATTACAGTTGCAGAACAAATAACAGGGAGAAAGTACACTGCACGTAAAAACTTATTTCTCTTATTATTTTTGCTAATAAATGCTGCTATTACCAAGGCCCCTAATACTTGCACAGGTACCTCAATGCCTGTAAAAATCGCAGTAACCTTTAAACTGTTTATAAAGCGTGGATCATGAAATGCTTCTACAAAATTATCCCATCCTACGAATGTAGCATGATTCATCGTAATAGGGACATCAAAAAAGCTTAAACCAAATGCCATAATTAAGGGAATTATATTGAATAATATCAATAAAATTATTGAAGGAGCGATAAAAACATATGCACTTCTGGATGGTCTATTCCAATACTTTCTTATTTTTTCCATCTATTACTTCAACCTTTCTATTGAAAGGGCGACCTTTTATTAAAGCCGCCCCTTCTTTTGCTATTTATGTTTCCTGCTATTTGTTGTATTTATCAACTATCTTCTGGGTCGATTTCTGAGCTTTTGCTAACGCATCTTCAACCGATGAATTACCAAATGCCACTGAGTTGATCATCTCTGGAATAACATCTGATAATACAGAATTAATGCCAGGGAAGTTTGAATCAACTATAAAATCTGTAGGAGCTTCCGGATTAGCTGCCGACATGGCGCTCAGTTTCTTATTAGCCTTATATTCTTTGTTATTTTGAACTGAATATGTATATGCCGGGAATCCATTCTGAAGAGACCACTCTAAAGCAGGACTGCTTCCATCTTTATCCTGGGTATTCCACCACTTGATGAATTTATAAGCAGCTTCTTTTTCGGCATCACTTGCTGCTGTTGTAATACCAAATCCAATAACCTCAACAGAATTCATATCTCCTGCATCGCCCTGTGGAATAAGCCCGATACCATAATCCACCCCGGCAGTGTCAAGTCCTGCTGTTACCCAAGGACCTCCAACAGTAATTCCAACCTGTCCAGCACTCATCATTGAATCCGTATCTGCTTCAAGAGGATTATCGCCATCGTCCACCATATCTTTGTACATGTTAAGGAAATTCTCATATCCCGCATTATTTTCAAAATTAGCCTTCCACGTTCCATTATCATCAGTAACAGCCAATCCCCCAAATCTCTGCATAATGTGTGCAATTTGGTAGGCATAATCATAAGAAATTCCTGAGCCGTAAATATTTTTGGTTGAATCAGAAATCTTTGCTGCATCCTGCTGCCACTCATCCCATGATGTAGGAGGTGTCTCAGGGTCAAGACCAGCCTTTTTAAACAGATCTTTGTTCCAGTACATATAGTATCCAACTACCTGGAATGGGACGAAATATGTTTTATCACCATCAGAACAATAATCCAAATATGACTGAATAAAATCATCCTTATTCAAATCTGTCTTATCAAACACATCACTAACATCCTGCAAATAGTCCCCATATGTAAATCTGTAAGCACTTGAGCTAAGAATCATTGTTGGCCCTTCGCCAGCTGCAAATGCTGTTGATAACTGGCTGTCAAAATCTGATGAAATATCCATCTTTACTTTGATTCCATCAGTATTTTCCTTATTGAATTTATCAACCATCTTTACCAGCATATCTCCATCAGCTCCGGTAAAGCTATTCCAGAAAGTAACTGTTGTCCCTTTTGATGAATCTGATTTCTTATTTTTTGCATTACCTGTTGATCCACCACAGGCTACAAGTGATGTAACCATCATTGCCGCCAATCCCAATGCCATAAACTTTTTAAACTTATTCATATATCCTCCATTCTGAAATATGTCCAATTATTCTGCTTCGTCAAGCAAATAACCTTCAACTATTCTTGCTGCGTCGTGTTGTACACGTGTACATTTATCTTGTAAATCAAATATATTACCTGTTCTTGTTAATGTCAATATTCTTTTGCATTTTTGTCTGTAGTGTCATATTTCCCATTAGTTTTTTGTGCATTTTTACCATTTACAATATTTGTACTCGTGTTCATTTCAGAAAATTAAAATCTCTGTGTAAAGTATTATATTATTCTTCGCAATATTCTAGGAAAATGCATCCATATTTGCCTGCTTATAAACATCATACGATTTTTGCTTCGACATCCACAGGTGTCAGTTTAAACAGCACACAATCAAAAACTATATATATAACAACTGACTGACCAAAAAAGATAGTACAAGATGGGTATCAGATGCTTCTGATTCAATAGTATAGTCTTATTTTCGTCACCACCACGCTTGAAATATGCCCTGACTTGAGCTCACGAAAACTGAAATGAAATTGATTGAATAATTATTCTCCTGAGAATTTCCTGATTATTTTATACTATATAGAAAACGAATATTTTTAGAATTGATTATGTAGATTGCGGTTTGAAATTTTCCAGATGGTTTACTGCATACCTACAACAGGGAACGCTCCCCGTTTGCAGTAATTCCACTGGAAAAGTAACCGCCTGTTTACTCCTCGATTCCGGCAAGTGCCGTCAGTTTTTCCTTTGTAAAATGATTAGATTCCATCGCCAGGATTAATAATCCTGCAATATAGATCAATACACGATAGATCATTGATTTTTTCATAGAATAATTTCCCTTTCTTCTATAACCTATTATGCACTTTTTTATTTTTTTTCAATGCCTGAGATTCCTTCTTGTTTTACTTGACATTTTGTATTGTTTGTATCATTATAACTAATACAAAATATTGTATGATATTTACGGAAGGAGAAAACATGGTAATTTCCATCAATGATGCCTCCGAGATTCCGATCTACCAGCAGATCCGCAATCAGATCGTGCTCGGCATTTCGGACGGGCGGCTTGCTCCGGGCGAACAACTTCCCACCGTGCGGGCACTGGCAGAGGAGATCGGTATCAACTCCATGACCGTCAGCAAAGCCTACACCCTCTTAAAGCAGGAGGGCTACATCTACACCGACCGCAGAAGCGGTGCCCGCGTGCGGCAGGAATTTGAAACGAATAAAGAATTGTCGGAAAAATCCCAGGAACTGCTGCGCCAGATCATTTCCGAAGCGAAAGTAAGCGGCATGACGCAGACAGAATTTTTCGACTTATGCAAACGCATCTATAAGGGGTGATTGTTATGATTATGAATATTATCTTTTTTGCAACCATGTATCCGATCGTCTTTATCATGCTGTTTTTATTTTCCACACAAAATAAGTATGAGAACGGACGCCTGTTTGCCGTAAACATGAAAAAAGAATGGATAAAAGATGCCACCGTCGCAGACATCCGGCAAAAATTCAAAAAGGAAATGCGTTACTACGCCATTCTCCTTGCGATTGTTCCATTTTTAAGTCTGCTGACCTCCCATATGTCCGTTCAGCTTACCATCTGGATGTTCTGGCTTCTGGCAGCGATTTTTCTGCTTTCCCTGCCGATCATGCGTGCGAATCACCGGTTGAAAACATGGAAAACGCAAAACCATCTGTACGAAGACCGGCAGCCGGAACATTATGTGGAATTAAAACAGGCAGGCTCCGTAAGAAAAGTCCGTTTTCTCCCATTTTTCCTGCCAAATATCATCAGTATTGCAAGTGCCCTGTTGCTGCTTCCAAAGTCCAGCGGGCTTGGGATTTCCTGTCTGATCGGTGCCTCCTGCGGGCTGGTCTTCTGGCTTGCAGCTGTATGGATAGACCGCCAGCCGGTTTCCGTCATCAGTACGGACAGTGACGTGAATATCAATTATGCACGCGCAAAGAAAAACCTCTGGAAGAACTTCTGGCTGATCTCCTGCTGGCTGAACACGGCACTGATCCTGTTTCTGGAGATCCTTACCCTGTCTGCCAGACACATGGGAATATGTTCCATCGCCGGCATGATTGTTTATACACTGCTTTTACTCCTGCTGTGCATTTTCTGCATGATAAAGCTGAAAAAAATTGACCGAAGCTATGCACAGAAACGGAATCTGACCAGCGATGAAAATGATGACAGAAACTGGATCGGCGGCATCCTCTACTACAATCCGTCCGATCCCCATACGATGGTAGAACAGCGCGTCGGCATCGGGACAACGGTAAATATGGCCACATCCCTCGGAAAAGGACTTACTATTTTCAGTGCCATTATGATGCTTTCCTTCCCTCTGTTATGCATATGGTTGATTCAGGAGGAATTTACTCCCATTGATCTGGTGATCCAAAACCACACACTATGCGCACAGCATCTGAAAACAGATTATCAGATTCCGCTTAGTGAAATCAAAGATCCCACACTTCTTACCGCAAGTGATCTGCCGGACTGGACCAGAACATACGGCACCAGCATGGATACATTGGAAAAAGGCACATTTACCATCTCCGGAGGGGAGGATGTCAATGTTTTCTTAAATCCAGAAAATAATGCGTTTCTCCAATTTTCCGCAAATGGGAAAACTTACTATATGGGCGGTGTAGACGATACCCAGACAAAGGGGATTTATGAAGAACTGCTGACCCATTAGGTCCGCAGTCTTTATTGGAAGGTCGCAAGACTTTTTATATCATACGTCCCCTGTATAACTGGATTTACTGATAAAAGAAGACATCTCTGTTCCGAAAAATTTAATGAACCGGTATATTCACAAAACGTCTGTTTCAGAATCTGTAGATGAAGAACTTGAGTTTGATTAAACCTTGTAAAAATGGTGGCTGATTTATTGACCATCACAAAAAAATTGAAAAGCTCACACCCTAACCTGACAAACTTTATTCAAATTTTATTTCAGGTAAACTTAAATAGGATGTGGGACATATGGAGCTTTTTCTTTCAACTATGTCCCACATTTTCCTTTTGTTGGGACATATGCAGATTTTCTTTCTGATTATGTCCCGTTTCTGGATTTCTGTGGGAGGTTTCCTCGCCTTTTTTTGCATATGTCCTGCTTTCGGATTTCTGTGGGAGGTTTCCTTGCCTTTTTTGGCATATGTCCTACTTTGGGATTTCTGTGGGAGGTTTCCTCGCCTTTTTTTGCATATGTCCCACCTTTTAATACCGCCACAAAATCTTTATCAGATGATACTTATTTGTTTATCAACATACCCTGTATATAAATTTCCAGAGCAAAATACTCTCATTTTCCTGCCTTTCAGAATTATTTAAAATGATAAGTAATTAACTTTTGCACAATTGCAGTATCCAGCGGCTGCTCCATAGTCTCATATGTTGTAATCAGCCGATCTCCCGGATATATCCCATTTCTCGCATACATATGTAACTTATCCGCGGCATTCTTTGCATATTCAGGCAAGTCCATCTTCCCAAAATGTTCCCAGTAAATTTCTTTTCCTGTCAGCGGATGAAGAATTGTAAAATCCGGATAAAACACTGCCTTCCCGATTTTTAATTCACACTCATAACGGTATGCAATTTTTTCCATATACAAATTCATTGCAATCAATGCTTCTGACTTGGATCGTACATATTCATTTTTACAGCTTTTATACTTCAATTGTTCGGGATAATTGGGATTTTTAGGATAGGAAGTATCACTCCATATAAGTTCTTCCTGCGTAACCATCTGATAGAATGGACAGAGCAATTCCTGATACGCCGGATCTTCTGAAAGAAACCTGTCCGACTTTTTATTTTCACCAACTGCATGTCGTTGATAAAGTTCTAATGCATACAGTTCTTTTTTACACTCTGTCTGTTTTTCCAATAAGAATCTTTTGTATGCCAACTGCTGTGCATATTCTCTGTGTTTCTTTGGAATATACGTCTGTGTGTGACCGTCACTGTGAAACCATTTCACCCGGTTTCCATTGTGAACACAAATAATTTTTCCATCAGGAAGATGCAATAGTTCTTCACTGATTTGTTGTAATTCTTTCGTAAGCCTTCTCTTCTCCGAAAGAATCTGATGATAAATTGTTATAAAAACCTCTCCTTTCTGTGCATTAATATGACGTTATTAAAACACAACTTCATTCTCATGTAAAGTAAATTTTTATATTTTTTTAACAATGGGATATATCGGAAAAAAGTAAATTCATATATCCCGCACCTCCCTTCTGTTGGGACATATAAAATTTTTCTTTACATAGATATCCCGGCAATTTATCTCTTCAGGATATATAGCAACTTTCTTTGCAATTATGTCCCATTTAGAAATCCCTACGGGACTTTTTGTCTTATTTTTGGTGTATACATCCCGTTTTCAGTCTCTCAAGGGACTTTTTCATCAAATTTTTTTACATATGTCCACTCCCCTGTTTCTCGCAGGATCTTTTCATAACTTTTTCCCACATATGTCCCATATTTTAATTTTTTCGTACAGATTTATATATTCGCATGCCGTACTTCTCTGCCGGAATGCCGGATATAAAAATCCTGCTTCTGGCAGTCCCGGCTCATATTCTCCCTCAAGCGGTCCCACGGCACACAGAAGATAATTGTATACTTCCTCGGAACCTTCCTGCCATTCCTTATCGGTTCCTTTCACTGGAACATCATACATTCCATGAAACAAAAAACAATAACTTTCTTTTCCCGGTGCAACACGTTCCCCGATCATTTCATAAAGCAGATCCAAAAACGCATCGTTCTGCAGCCCGGACTCTTTGATTCCATCCAGAAGCTGCCAGATACTTCCCGGCTTTCTTGCGGTTTCCGGAATCCGGTAATCCTTCAGCTGTTTGTTGGTCTCTGCCTGTAAAACTGCCTTCGCCAGTTCCAGATTTTTCGTTTTTTCTGCTGTGGAAAGTTTTAAAAAATGCGTGTTGAATGTACCATCTATATATCCTTCTGCATCATAATATGCACCGGCGATCCGGTCAATGTGTGACCGCGCCGGAGTCATGCGCCGCGTCAGTTCCAGCATGTTTTCTCTTTGAATCATAATTGTTCCTCAAATCTTTTTTACTTATAACACCTCTACTCTTCCGCACATCGGTACTTCACAAATTCTGTGAATCGTGGCAAAATTTCATAGTAATGTGTCTGCACCGCTGTACCACTTAATGATACAATGTAAATGAATTGCTCATACAACTTCTTATGCCCTATATAAGTTTATATAACTTTTTTACAACAAGGTAATAAACTTTCTCTCTGTCCTGTAAATAATCAACATGTATCCTTTTGAGTTTCTGATACCATTCTTTTTTCCCACCTTCCATACAAATTCTGATCCCCGTTATTATATATTTACAACTGCAATTCTTACAAATCCCACCATTGTTTTCGCATTTTGATACAAACGCATAATAGTTTACAAAAATTTTACTGTAAATTCGTATATCCTCACAAATGCGTTATTATGTAGATAATGTTATAATACGTAGAATAAATACAGGAGAAATCTAAACATATGTCAAAAGTGGTTCACAGGAAGAAAAGACTTTCCTCCTTTAAATTAATTGTACTGGGCTTTGCCGCTGTCATTTTTGTCGGCGCACTACTGCTGATGCTTCCGGTCTCTTCGGTTTCCGGAACACAGACTCCTTTTCATGAGGCACTATTCACCTCTGTTTCAGCGGTATGTGTCACAGGGCTTGTTGTACAGGACACCGGCAGTTACTGGTCTTCTTTTGGTCAGGCAGTTATTTTGCTGCTGATCCAGACCGGCGGGCTGGGTGTCATCACCGTTGCTGTTTCCTTTGCCATTTTATCCGGACGGAAAATTTCGCTCATGCAGCGAAGTACAATGCAGGATGCAATTTCTGCACCGAAAATCGGCGGTATTGTCCGCCTGACCAAATTCAGCGTACAGGGTACATTATTTATTGAATTGCTCGGCATGACTGCCATGCTTCCGGTTTTCTTCCGTGATTATGGCATCAAAGGCATCTGGATGGCAGCCTTTCACTCTGTATCTGCATTTTGCAATGCCGGTTTTGACCTTCTGGGAACTTCCAGCCAGCCGTTTGTATCTCTGGGCAGATACATTGCCAACCCACTGATCAACCTCGTAATTATGCTTTTGATCATAATTGGTGGCATCGGCTTTCTGACGTGGGACGATATCTGCACCCATAAATGGCATATCAGACGTTATCGCGTACAGAGCAAAGTCATTCTCTGGACATCGGCTTTACTTATTATAATTCCGGCCGTATTCTTTTTTGTTGTGGATTTTACGGGTTCATCAACCGGCACCAGACTGCTGGCCTCCACGTTTCAGTCTGTAACAACAAGAACTGCCGGTTTTAATACCGCAGATCTTACAGCAATGACACCGACATCAAAATCTGTTATGATTATGCTGATGCTGATCGGAGGATCTCCCGGCTCTACTGCCGGCGGCATGAAAACAACAACTTTTGCAGTCCTTATTTTAAATATGGTTGCCACGTTCCGCCAGAAAGAGGACATTGAAATTTTCGGTCGGCGGCTTGACAGTCATGCCATTAAAAATGCGGCCACCATCGTTGCTTTATATATCATTTTTTTCTTTATTGGAGGGATTGCCATCAGTTCCATCGAACACCTTCCGCTTCTGGACTGCCTGTTTGAAACGGCATCCGCTGTCGGAACCGTCGGACTTACACTTGGAATTACACCAACTCTCGGCATCCCGTCCCAGCTGATTCTGATCCTTCTGATGTTTTTCGGCAGAGTCGGTGGGCTTACCTTAATTTATGCGGCAATTTCCGTAAAGCAAAACGGAGTAAAACTGCCGCTCGAAAAGATAACAGTTGGTTAAAAAGGAGTTGAAAATACCATGAAAAATATATTATTAATTGGATTAGGAAGATTTGGAAGACATGTTGCCATACAGCTGAACAATCTCGGTCACGAAGTGATGGCAGTCGACAACAACGAAGAACGTGTCAATGAGGTTCTTCCGTTTGTCACCAATGCTCAGATCGGTGACAGTACCAATGCCGATTTCTTAAAATCCCTTGGCATTGGTAATTTTGATGTATGTATGGTAACGATAGGTGGAAATTTCCAGAATTCCCTTGAAACTACTTCCCTGCTCAAAGAACTCGGTGCAAAAACGGTTGTATCGCGTGCAGAACGGGATGTACAGAAAAAATTTCTTCTGCGAAACGGTGCAGACGAAGTTGTTTATCCGGAAAAACAGATTGCAGAGTGGGCTGCTATCCGGTATACTGCCGATCACATACGCGATTATATTCAGGTGGATGAGGCACATGCAATTTTTGAAGTGGAAGTTCCGGAAAACTGGATTTCCAAAACAATCGGTCAATTGGATATCCGGAAAAAATTCGGAATCAATATTGTTGCCATCCGGGAAGACGACAAAATTAATATGGCAATTTCTCCAAATACCATATTCCAGTCTGGTACCACATTGCTTGTTCTCGGTGAATATAAAGAACTTCAAAAATGTTTCCGTATGTAGTTTCTATTTCCATAACAGATTCCACAGGTTCTGATAAGCAGCTGTTTCATACAGATTTATATAATTACATGCCGTACTTCTCTGCCGGAATGCCGGATATAAAAATCCTGCTTCTGGCAGTCCCGGCTCATATTCTCCCTCAAGCGGTCCCACGGCACACAGAAGATAATTGTATACTTCCTCGGAACCTTCCTGCCATTCCTTATCGGTTCCTTTCACTGGAACATCATACATTCCATGAAACAAAAAACAATAACTTTCTTTTCCCGGTGCAACACGTTCCCCGATCATTTCATAAAGCAGATCCAAAAACGCATCGTTCTGCAGCCCGGACTCTTTGATTCCATCCAGAAGCTGCCAGATACTTCCCGGCTTTCTTGCGGTTTCCGGAATCCGGTAATCCTTCAGCTGTTTGTTGGTCTCTGCCTGTAAAACTGCCTTCGCCAGTTCCAGATTTTTCGTTTTTTCTGCTGTGGAAAGTTTTAAAAAATGCGTGTTGAATGTACCATCTATATATCCTTCTGCATCATAATATGCACCGGCGATCCGATCAATGTGTGACCGCGCCGGAGTCATGCGCCGTGTCAGTTCGAGCATGTCTTCCCGATTAATCATGATTTCCTTCTCCGATCTTCATTTAAGAAAATTATACTGGTATTTTCCAGATTTTCCAAGAGAATATCAGATTATAATTTACATAATCCTGTTATTTTTGTATATTTAATCGCATAATAGTATGTAAGTGTGCTGTTTCTGCGGAAATAGTTGAGTCTGCAGGCATTCCTGTGATATGATACATTTACACGGGCAAACGTGTAATTAGAGGAGGGTACTGCATGGGAAATTATTTAAACCAGGATGGAAAAAAATTTTACGAAATTACACATTCTGATATCTACGTGGATAAGACAGAATTATTGACCTATACAAATTCTGTCTTACAGACTCTGCAGAAATATATATGTATCAGCCGTCCCCGCCGTTTTGGGAAATCAATAACCGCCAGCATGATTGCTGCCTACTACAGCCGTGGCTGTGATGCAAAAGAACTCTTTTCCCCATATAAAATTGCCCGGAATCTGGATTTTGACACCTATCGTAATAAATACAACACCCTGTTTTTAAATATGCAGGAATTTTTAAGCCGGACGAAAAACATCTATGAACTGCTTGATCGCATGAAACGGCTGGTACTGCGGGATTTAAAACGGGAATACCCGAATGTTGATTATTTTGATGATACAGATCTTATTGAATCCATGCAGGATGTATATCAGGAAACTAACTGTCCTTTTGTCGTAATCATTGATGAATGGGACTGTATTTTCCGGGAATACAAACAGGATAAAGAAGCCCAGGAAATCTATCTGGATTTTTTGAGGGATATGCTAAAAGATAAGTCCTGTATTGCACTCGCTTATATGACAGGAATTCTTCCGATCAAAAAATACGGAACCCATTCCGCTTTAAATATGTTTGATGAATTTTCCATGATAAATCCGGGACCTCTTGCATCCTATGTCGGCTTTACCGAACTGGAAGTCGCTGCCCTTTGTACAGATTATCATATGGATCTGGATGAAATAAAAGCATGGTATAATGGATACTCTTTTGAAAAAATACCATCCATCTATAATCCGAGGTCTGTTGTAAGCTGCATGCGTTTTGGGAAAATTGGAAATTACTGGAACCAGACAGAAACATTTGAAGCCCTGCAGATTTATATCGATATGAATTTTGAAGGATTAAAAGATGATGTTCTCAGTATGATAGCCGGGGAATCCGTTCCTGTCAATACCGGAAGTTTTACCAATGATATGACAACCTTTCGCACCGAAGATGATGTGTTGACTCTTTTAATCCATCTGGGCTATCTTAGCTATGACTACGAAAACAAAACCGTAAAAATACCAAACAATGAAGTGCGTGAAGAATATGTTAACAGTGTTTCCGTATCCGACTGGGGCGAAATCTCTAAAGCCCTGAAAAATTCAGCAGACACCCTGCAGGCAATCTGGCAGGGAAGACCAGAACAGGTAGCACTTGGGATTCAGCAGGCGCATTTTGAGACATCACATATCCAGTATAATGATGAAAATGCGTTAAGTTATACGGTTTCACTGGCACTCTATGCCGCGCGCAATTTCTATACGATACACAGGGAATTTTCCGGCGGTAAGGGATTTGCGGATATGGTATTTCTTCCACGGAAGAAGTTTCCGGATAAACCAGCACTTGTTATCGAATTAAAATGGGATCATAGTGCACAGGGCGCAATCACGCAGATTAAACAAAAACAATATTGTGAAAGCCTGAAAGAGTATCATGGAAACCTTTTACTGGTCGGAATCAATTACGATACCAAAAGCAGGATTCATACATGTAAGATAGAACCATTTTCTTTGTAAGAAACGGGAGGGCACTGCCCTCCCATTTCTTATAGCATTTTTTCAATTTCTTCTTTCTCCGGCATCACACGGAGCGCGCCTTTACGCGTCGTGATCAGAGAAGCGGCCGCATTGGCAAAACGAAGCATCTCTTTCAAATCTTTCTCTTCAAGCCCCTCCAGTCCATGCTCCAGCACATAATGCAGGACACATGCGCAGAACGTATCTCCCGCGCCGGTCGTTTCAATCGTATTTGGCTGAAGAAACGGCTTTGCCTCCACAATTCTGTCTTTATAATACGCCCGGCTTCCCTCTTTTCCCATGGAAACCAGAATAAGCGGAACCGGATAGCGTTCCCGTATCCAGCGGACTCCATCCGTATAATCTTCTTTACCCGTCAGCCACTGGATTTCATTATCCGATATTTTTAAAATATCACACTGTCCCAGACCATATAACACCTGTTCCCTGGCATCTTCCATGGAGTCCCAGAGCGGTTTGCGGATATTCGGATCAAAGGAAATGAGCGCGCCTGCTTCTTTTGCGACTGCGATCGCTTTTTTCGTTGCTGTGCGGACACCTGGATGCGTCATGGACAACGTTCCGAAATGAAAGATTTTTGCTCCGCGGATTATTTCCTCCGGCAGTTCTTCTTCCGTCAGCATCATGTCCGCACCAGGATTGCGGTAAAAGGAAAAATCCCGGTCTCCATCCGGATACGTATGTACCAGTGCCAGCGTTGTGTGCACCTTATCATCCTTTAAAAGTCCGGCTGCATCAATCCCGACTTCCGTGATCGCATCTTCCAGCTGCTTTCCGAAAAAATCGTTTCCTACTTTTCCGATAAAAGCCGTCCTGTGTCCTAAGCGCGACAGCATTGCCAGCACATTGCACGGTGCGCCTCCCGGATTTGCCTCAAACAGCGGATTGCCCTGCCCGCTGACTCCGTTTTCGGTAAAATCAATGAGCAGTTCCCCCAAAGCCACTACGTCCATGTTCTCTTCCTCCTGTTACTTTTTATAATACAATATCATACTTTTCGACCGTAATATACATCTTTTTATCGCTGAAAAACCGGATTCCCTCTGCCTCCAAAGGGGTACAGACCGCCGTTGTTGCCACCTGCTGCCCGTCATTGATAAAAAGCTCAATGGACTGACGGTCCAGAATAAACCGCATTTTTTTAAGTCCTTTTGGATCTGCAATTTTAATTTTGCGCACGCAGACCACATCTTTTGTCACACCACAGTATGTGCGGTCAATCTCCAATATTCCTGTTCCCTTATGATAAGTAAAAGCGGTCTCGTATTCCTCATCTGCGGCAAGCTGTATGGAAAAAACGTTAAAATCCTGTTCATCCATTGTAACAGTCAGATCCATCGTCCGTCCACAAATGCCGGAAAGTGCTATCTCACCATCAATCTCTGCATGTTCATAATGACACGGATTCTTATGATACTGCGCAAGCTCCCGTACCGGCTGCTGCCAGATCTGTCCGTCTTTTACTTCCAGTTCCCGCGGAAGAGTCATCATGCCCTGCCAGTCCTGCGTATCCGGCACCACACAGGCATCCCATGACTTCATCCATGCAATCATCACACGCCGCCCATCCGGGAGAAGTGTGGTCTGAGGTGCATAAAAGTCCAGTCCGTAGTCAATCGTATGCGGTTCTTCTTTTTCAAATATATGCGAATTTTTATCATAATTTCCAAGAAAATAAACAGAATTATTTCCATTGTGGAATTCATATTTTTCCGCTTTCATATTCTGTGGGGAACAGATCAGTACATGTTTATCTCCCAGTGGGAAAAAGTCCGGACATTCCCACATCGTTCCGACTTTTCCGGTACTGTTTGCCGCAAGAACGGTCTCAAATTTCCATTCTTTTAAATCTTTGCTGGAACAGAGCACGACCTGTCCGATCTGCCTGTTATCCTTGCTTCCGACAATCAGATAATAGGTGTCCTCTTCCTTCCAGATTTTCGGGTCACGGAAATCAATCCGGCTGCAGTTTTCCGGCAGCATCTCCCCGGTCACAACCGGGTTGTTTTCATACTTTACATAATCCCTGCCATCCCCGAATGCGATGCACTGGTTCTGTCGTTCCTCTTCCCTGCCGTCCGGCAGTGTAATCTTTGTGACACCAGTATAGACCAGCACATGTTTGTTATCCGCTTCAATAGCACTTCCGGAAAAACATCCGATCCGGTCATAGTCCTGATCCGGTGCAAGTGCTGCCGGAAGCTGTTCCCAGCTTATCATATCCGTTGTCACACTGTGCCCCCAGTGCATCGGTCCCCACTCCCTTGCATATGGGTAATACTGGTAAAACAGATGGATTTTTCCATCGTAAATGGAAAAACCGTTCGGATCATTGATCCATCCGGCAGGTGCCGAGATATGAAACAACGGTCTGGTATTTTTATCGGTCTGTGCTGCTTTTTCTGCCTCATATGCTCTTGCTTTTTTTAACATCTCACTCATGCAAATTCTCCTGTTTATTTTTCTTCTTTCAATGACTCCTGATACTGATCGAAATATTTCTGTTTGATTGCCAGATAATCGGAAAGCCCGTATTTCTCCATTTTCTTTAAATAGGAATCCCACTCTTTGTCGATTCCGCCATTTAAAATCCAGTCTGCTTTTTTCTGCTCCGCATATTTTTTAATATCGGTATCATACTGGGATACTTTATTGGTATCGTCAATACTCATAAACACATTCGGATATACATACTTGCTTTTCATATCCTTCAGATATGTTTCATGCATATTGTCCAGACGCCATTTGGCATCCGCCGGCTGTGTGACATACATATCATAATACTCATTGAGAACTGCAAGCGGACCGTTGACGGACTGCGCCTCACGTACCTCTACCGGTGACTGGTCGCCCAGATCCAGATGCTTCAACATTTCACCGCCATCTTTATTTTGGGACAGTTCAAAAATATTAAACGAATCCTTTTCCCCGTAACTTCCCCAGTTATTCTGCGGGGACTGAAGCGGCGCATACATCTGATCAATCCAGGCTGCCGCCAGTGCCGTGTTCCGACAGCTGGATGTAAGCACACAGCGGCCTCTGTCAAAACCACTTGTTTCACTGTTATTCTGTCTTGTGATATTTCTGGCTCCCTCCGGACCGGTCAGTGCCGGAAGCATCACATAATCGGTATTGTTGTCAATATTTGCAATATCCCAGGTAAAGCAGAGACCGTAACGGTGATTTTTACCTTTTGCCACATAGGTTGACCACTCCTGCGTAAATGCCTCCGGATCTACAAGATCCTCTGTTACCAGCTTATGCAACCATTCGATGCCTTCTTTGTAACCTTCCTGCACGGTCGTATAAATCACGGTTCCGTCATCTTTTACGGCAAAATGATCGCCCGTATCTCCATATCCTTCGCCAAATCCGTTGATGAGAATCGCCGGATCCTGATCGCCATTATTGATGATAAATGACATCGGAATCACATCTCCCTCGATATCAAACTGTTTTTTCAGATCATCCGCATGATCCCGGAACGCAATCAGCACCTGTTCCAGTTCATCGGTTGTCGTTGGAATATCCAGTCCCAGATAATCCAGCCACTTTTTATTGATATAAGGAATATCCCCGATTGCCTGAATGGCTTCTTTCCCTGCTCCAAGCTGCTCAATCCACGGAAATGAATAAATATGTCCGTCTGGTGCGGTACACATCGTCCGGTATTCCGGATATTTCTCAAAGACCGCCTGAAGGTTTGGCATATATTTGTCAATCAGATTTTCCAGCGGAATAATAATTCCCTGCTTTGCATAACGAAGCAGATCATAATCGCTCATTCCTGCATTAAACAAACCATCTGGAAGGTTTCCAAACTGTGCCAGTGCCAGATTCTTTTTATCGGAAAACTGGTCTGCCACAAAACAGGTCCAGTCAATATGTACATTCGTCTGTTTTTCGAGTCTCTTAAAAATAATCCGCTCGTTCGGATTCTGCGTAGAGGTTGCCGGAGCACTTGTGATAAATGATAATTCTGCCTGTTCTTTCAGTGGAAACTGCACTTCTGAAACCGGTATATCCGGATTGATCTCTGCCTCCAGATGCTGCTCTTTTCCGCATCCTGCCACACCGGTCATCATGGCAAATGCCAGTCCGAGTGCCAGACATTTTTTAATTTTTCTCTTCCACATATCTGTACCTGTCCTTTCTGCTTAACCTTTTACCGATCCAACCATAACACCTTTGTCAAAGTATTTCTGGAAAAATGGATACATAATAAGCAATGGTAAACTTGATACTACAATTGTTGCGTATTTTAACTGTTCGGCAACTTTTGCCATCTCCGCGGTACTCTGAATATCCGCGATCATGCCCGGCTGCGGTGTATTCTGTACCAGAATGGAACGCAAAACCAGCTGCAGTGGCTGTAAGTTTGCATCATTTAAGTAAATCATCGCATCAAAATAACTGTTCCACATACCGACAAAAGACCACAGTGCCAGCACCGCGATAATCGGTTTGCACACCGGCATCATAATCTGGAAGAAATGCTGGATCTCATTTGCCCCGTCAATTGCGGATGCCTCCCGCAGTTCTTTTGGAATGGACTGATAGTACGTTCTTGCCAGAATCATATTCCAGACATTAAATGCTCCCGGAATGAGAATTGCCCACACGGTATTTACCATATGAAGCTGATTGATCAAAATAAACGTCGGGATCATTCCACCGCCGAAAAACATGGTGATCAGAAAAATCACGTTAAAAAATTTTCTTCCGACAAATTCTTTTTTCGACATCGGATACGCTGCTAACAATGTGACAAATACGGAAATTGCCGCAAATGCCAGTGAATACAAAAACGAATTTAAAAATCCGCGCCAGATCATTCCGTTTTCCAGTACACGCCGGTATGCATCCAGTGTCCAGTCTTTGATGTGAAAACTCAGTCCCTGATTATTCAATACCGTCGGGTCCATAAAAGATGCCAGAACAACATAGACCAGCGGAACAACAATTGAAAGAACAAACAGTCCAAGAATGGCATAACCGATTCCAAGCACCAGCCGGTCTGTCCGTGAATATTTCATTTTACTAACTGTTTCCATTTCACGTTCCTCCTATAATCCTTCTCCATCGTTTAATTTCTTTACCACCCAGTTCACAAATATAAGCAGGATCACATTGATCACCGAATTAAACAGTCCCACTGCCGTAGAATAACCGTAATCGCCATTCAAAAGACCAATCCGGTATACATAGGTTGATAAAATTTCAGAAGCCGGTAAGTTCATATCTGTCTGCAGGGCATATGCCTTTTCAAAGCCGATGCTCATAATGTTTCCGGCCTGTAAAATAAACTGGATCACGATAATATCCTTGATTGCCGGAAGTTCCACATACCAGATCTGCTGCAAAAGATTTGCACCGTCCACAATGGCTGCCTCTTCCAGTTCCTTGCTTGCATTGGATAATGCTGCAGTATACATGATGGATGCCCATCCTGCTCCCTGCCAGATTCCGCTTGCAATATAAATGGTACGGAATGCGGACGGCATGGTCATCCAGTTTGTATTCATTCCCAGCAGACGGTTTAACGGTCCTACCGGAGATAAAAACATACGCACCATACCACAGAGCACGATGACGGAAATAAAATTCGGTGCATAGATCAGCAGCTGGATTTTTTTCTTAATCCCCGCCTTGCGGATACGGTTCAGTAAAAGTGCCAGAATAATTGGTATCGGAAAACTCCAGAGAAGTCCAAAGATACTCAGCTTTAATGTGTTCAGCAGGTAGTTCATAAAATCCGGTGATGATAAAAATCTCCGGAAATATTCCAGCCCCACCCACGGGCTTCCCAAAACTCCTTTAATGACATTGTAATCCTCAAATGCAATCAGAAGTCCTCCCATCGGAAGATACTTGAAAATGATTGTGAGTAACAGTGCCGGCATCAGGAAAAAAACATACAGCTGCCAGTTTTTCTTTATATAAGACAGCTTACTCCCCATGGTTTGTTTTTTCGCAGAGCCGACTTGTTTTGCCAGTTTTTTCATGCGATTGCTCCTCCCTTTTCATCGTATTACTCGTTCTGCTTTGATGTAACCGGTAAAGTAACCGGTTACTTTATATTCTGATAGTACTACAAAGTTTCCGATATGTCAACACTTTTATTTATTAAAGTAACCGATTACGTAACTAGTTATTTTTTCATTGCTATTTTTCTTTCCGGTTGTTATACTATGGATAAAACAGATAAAGGAGACAGCTTTCAGATGGGAAAAAAACAGGTAACATTTGCAGATATTGCAGCATATACGAATTTTTCAAAGACAACCATTTCCAGATATTTTAATCATCCGGACTCCCTGACGCTTGAAAATCAGGAGAAAATTTCACAGGCTCTTGATACTCTGGGTTACAAAAAGAATAAGCTTGCAAAGGTTCTTGCCAATGGAAAGAGTGAATTTATCGGAATCATTATTCCGAACCTTTATCTGCACTATTATTCGGAAATGCTTACACAGATTCTTTCCAGCTACCACGATTTTCATTATAAATTTCTCGTATTCGTCAGCGACAACGGACCGTCCGAGGAGGAACAGTACATTGATGAACTGATGGCATACCAGATTGAGGGCCTGATCGTGTTAAGTCACACACTTCCTTCCGAAAAACTGGCTTCTTATCAGATCCCGGTCATTGCCATTGAGCGCGAAGCCGAACATATCTGTGGCGTAACCAGCGACAATTATATGGGTGCGCTCCAGGCGGCAACGCTTCTGATCCGGGACAAATGCGATGTACTGATTCACGTTAATGCGGATGTTCCAAAGTCCATCCCTGCCTATGACCGTATCCGTGCCTTTGAAGATACCTGTCAGGAATATCACGTTCCTTATGAACTGAATTTAAATGTAATAGGGGATTCTTATCAGGACATTTTTGCACAAATGAAGCACATTTTCTCTGATATTGATGAGAAGTATCCATGCAAAAAAAAGGGGATTTTCCTCGCCAATGATACCTATGCAAATATGTTTTTAAACCTGATTTTCCAAAAATACGGATGCTTTCCTGACAGTTATGAACTGGTCGGATTTGACAATTCCCCGATTGCAAGCGAGGCAATTCTGCCTATCACAACGGTCGGACAGCAGATCGACCTGATCGCCAAAACCGCAATGGAACTTCTGGTGCAGCAGATGGAAGAACGAAAAAAAAGAAGACCGGTTTCTCTTTCGAAACCGATCCATAAACAGATTACACCGGTACTGATCCGCAGGGATACGACCAGCTGATTTTTTATAAATTTATGATTTTTCTTTCTGCTCCATCCCCGTATGCGTCAGATCCTTCACCCACTTATATTTCCGAAAATGATAGAGCGTCCACGGAATTTTTCCAACCTCATCAATACAGGTACACGCGTATACGACAATCACCGGCCAGTGGAATCGGTAAGTTCCAAGCGCAGCAAGTGGAATCGCGATTCCCCACATTGTTACGGCAAGGCTGTACACATCAAACATTGTATCACCGCCGGAACCAAACACGCCATTGATGGTAATTTCGTTGACGGAGCGGCCAATCATATAGACGCAGAGCACAACAAACATTCCCTTCAAATATACGGCTGCCTGCGGTGTCAGTTTGACAAAATGCAAAATAAACGGTGCCGAAATTCCCATGAGAACCATCATGGCAACTCCGCACACAAAGGAAATCTTCATCATCCGCGTACCATATAATTTCCCCCGTTTTAGGTTGCCGGCACCAAGCTCATTTCCGACCATAATCCCCGCCGCACCGGAAATTCCGGCACTCAGGCAGCAGATGATATCACGGACAACCGCCGCCACAGAATTGGCAGCGGCCGCGTCTACTCCCAGATGTCCCATAAAAGAAGAATACGAAGTAAATCCGACTCCCCAGAACAGGGACGCACCGAGAATCGGCATTGCGCATTTCCGGAAATCCCGTGCCAGTTCCTGGTTTCTTTGAAACAGACGGGTCAGATACGGACGGATGTAGCCCGGACGGCTGGAAATCAGGATACAACAGGCCAGTTCTATCATCCTTGCGCTTAATGTCGCTGTTGCTGCACCCCGGACACCCATCGGGGTAATACCCAGTTTTCCGTAGATCAAAATGGCATTCAGTGCAATATTGATCCCTACCGTAGCAGAACTGATCAGTGCCGTTGTCAATGCGTGCTCGCTGATTTTCATAACCACCAGATAGCATTGGGAAATTCCTGTAAGCAGATAAGAAAATCCGGCAATCCGCAGATACTGCACGCCATAACCGATCAATACCGGTTCATCCGTAAAAAACAGCATCAGATACTGTGGAAAACAGATACAGGCAATGAAAAATGCAATCGACACCAGACCACAAAGCCGCAGTGCCATACAGAAAATATCATCCAGTGTTTTGATATTTCCCCTGCCCCAGTACTGTGCCCCGAGAATCGCCAGTCCTCCGGTTGCAGCAGAAAGAAGCATATTCTGGATAAACTGAATCTGCGTAGCAAGCGAAACTGCCGACATGTAATTCTGGTCCATCCCTCCGAGCATAAACGCATCTGCCACGGCAACCAGTGCCAGCATCAAGTTCTGCAGCATCATCGGAAGCATAAGACTCCAGAGTTTTTTATAAAAAATCGTATCGTTTGTAAACATAAAATTCTCTCTTTTTTCCTGTGTCATTTCATCTCAATCCATTTATTATATTGCCTTTTTCATCATTAAGCAACATCAATCATTGCCACTTGCCTCTATACCTGTATATAAAGTTTTGTTTCTTCGGAAAAAAGAATTGTGACGCGAAAAAAGCCGCCGCAGGAAAAATACCTGCAACGGCTCAAAAATCAGGGGATATTTATAAAGGATTACGCAATGGTAATATATTTCTTTTCTTCTGTCTTTGTCTTATCTTCCTTTGGAACAAACAGGGTAAGAATACCGTTCTGGAAACTTGCCCGGATATCTTCCTGACGGAGATACTCGCCCACATAGAATGATCTCTGGCAGCTTCCGGTATAACGCTCGCGGCGCAGATACTTACCTTCCACGGTCTCTTCTGCACTCTTGGCTGCACTGATCGTCAGATAGCCTTTGTGCAATGCTGCCTGCACTTCTTCTTTCTTATAACCAGGCAGTTCCATCTGCAGCTCATATCCGTCTGCCAGTTCTCTGATATCTGTCTTCATCAGATTCTGTGTATTCTGCGGTGCCTGCTGCTTCGGGGCTTTCTTGTTATATTCACTATCGTCATACCATGGGTTAAAAAATGTATCAAATAAATCGTACATAAGTCATTTCCTCCTGTAAACGTTTTGTTCTTTGTTTATGCCCCTATTATAGCACGTTATTAGCACTCGTCAAGTATGAGTGCTAATAAAATTTCTAAAAATTTTATTAAGTCCCGGTTTCAAAGAATTTCCGGATTCTTTCCACATCCGTTTTTCGCAGATCCCCATGAATATTGGATTCAAACGTTACATACTCATAATCTTTCTGATATTTCTTTAACTGTTTTACCAGCTTATCCGCCTGTTTTTCATATGCCTGCAGATCTATTTTTTCATATTCTAAAACCCCTGCCGCCCTCAGATTCTCTTCTATCTATTTTTCTGCATCCTTCACAAAAATGGCCGAAGACGATTTTGTCCGAAATGAATTCCCACCAGAACCTGCCGGTCATTGCCCTGACTGCAAATGCCATGGTAAATGCACAAAATCTTGCTGCACTTGAAGAAAAAACAGGACCGATGCTTGCCATGTACCGAAGTCTTAAGTCCCTCCTGCGTCCTTATGTGGAGGATAACGAAAGCAACAAAAAGGAAGTTTCTTCTGATGACTGGATTACCGTTCTTGAGCAGATGCATCAGTGTGTAGAACAGTTTGACATGGATGGCGTGGATCATGCCATGGAAACCATGGAGACGTTTCAGACACCGGATAAGCTCAAAGACCTGATGGAACAGCTGCGTGTCTGCGTTGCAGATGTGGAAATGGAAGAAATTATGAAATTAACTGATACAATGGTCAATTTATTACAATAGAAGGAGAGACATCATGCACGAAATAAAAAGCCCATTTCTCATCCTGATGGAGGAACAAAGTTATCTCGCACAATCATTAGAAAGTGCTTTTGAAAAACAAGATGTCAAAGTAAAAATTGTAACGATAGCAGAAGCCAGCAGCATTGTCATCTGGGAAAAACCAAGTGGTTACCTGATCTGCACAAGCCCGGAGCTTTTAAAAAAAGCGGTCAGCGTAAAAGTAATGGTTGACCAGGCGATAAAAAACAAGACTCCGGTATTTATTATGGGAAACATAGATGAACTGGAACTGCTGTGGGAAACCCTCCCACAGCAGATGGTCATGGATGTGTTCACCCGCCCGATTACGGTGGGCGATATGGTCGATAATGTCTGCACACAGATGAACGATTTCTATCAGCTGAAAAAACGCACGATTCTGGCTGTGGATGATTCCGGTATTATCCTGCGCAAAATCAAGGCACTGCTTGAAGACACCTATCAGGTTGTACTGGCAAACTCCGGTGCAATGGCAATCAAATACCTGACCTTAAACACCCCGGATCTGATTCTGTTGGATTATGCCATGCCAATCGTTGACGGCAGCCAGATCATGCAGATGCTCCGGGAAGATCCGGAATTTCACCATATTCCGATCATATTTCTGACTGGAAAAAATGATGCAGAAACCGTAAAAAATGTCATGTCTTTAAAACCAGATGGTTATTTATTAAAGAGCATGAATCCTCAGAAACTGCACGCGGCAATTGATGACTTTTTTGCATCACGGGGCAAATAAACCGGTTACGATACCCATCGCTTTTTGCGGTGGGTATATTGATATTCCACAAAAATGCTCCCTGCAGGCGAACGTTTTCCCTGCTGAAAGAACCGCATCATTTTCTCTAACGCTTTTATCGCACGGGTAAATTTCTAAAATACTATTCTGCTTTGTTACAGCAGGCAATTCCCAGCCCGTCCGGTCCAATATGACAGGACAGCCCCAGCGACAGATTATCGCACATGACATCCATACCCGGAAAGCTTTCTTTGATCTGCCGTATCCACTCTTCTGTTACTTCTGCGGTAGAACTTGATGCAGCCATAAGATATAGTTTTCCTGCTTCATAAGCCTCCTTAAAATTCGTCTCAAATTCTTTTTTCATTGCATCTATCATTGCTTTTCTCGCATTTTTCATTCCACGGCACTTCTGATAGACATCTAACTTTCCTACACCAAATTTCATAACCGGCTTAATCTTCAGCACATCTGCTGCCACCGCAGCAACTGAACTGATCCGTCCACCCTTTTTCAGATATGTCAGCGTGCTGAGTCCCACATAAATGACCATATGCTGTCTGTTTTTTTCGAGAATGTCTTTAATTTTCTGTGCACGATATCCCTTCTCTGCAAGCTCCACGGCATCGAGGACCGAACGGTGCATCGGCGTAGACACGCGTCCATTATCTACAACAAATACTCTTCCGGCATACGGCTCCTCCTGTGCCATTGCCTGTGCCGTCATGCAGGAACCGCTCAGACCGCTGCTGATCGGAATATAGACAAGTTCTTCATATTCCTGCAGCATGGCTGACCACATATGCATCACACTCTCCGGTGACGGCTGGGATGTCGCCACATCCGCACCTTTACGAAGTATTTCATAAAATTCCTCTCTGGAAATATCCACCCCTTCACGATATAATTTTTCATCAATATAAAAAGGCATTGGCAGTACGGCAATCCCCAGCTTAGATGCTTCATTTTCTAAGATGCCACTGTGGCTGTCTGTCATGATTCCTGTTTTTTTCATAGAATAGTCCTGTCCTTTATCGTTTTGTTTTAGTATAACACAAAGCAGGGGACAATTATACTGCTGGCGTAAACTGTAACAAATATTTCCCCAGTTCCTCCAAAATTATCTGCTGGCTCTCCCGAGTGTGAATCAGTGCATAATAATTTCTTCCGTATTTTGCCTGTCTCTCCTCTTCCCGGATTCCTACGGCTCTTCCCTTTTCCGTCACACGCTTTATCTTTTCTTCTCCCTGCACGGTTTCCTCAAGATATCCTTTTTCCACAAGCAGCTGATTGATAAATGAAGCGGTCAGTTTCTTTCGATCCGTCTCCCCACATAGCGCATTGATCCGGTTTGTCAGTTCTGAAAGCATACAGGTGTCGGTCAGTTCCACCTCATCAAGTTTTTCCGGAGCGATATAAAACGGCAGCTTCTTTTTTCTTGCTGGGGCTGCTGTCGTGGTGTCTACTGTCATGCCGGAAAATGCCTCCGCTGTGGCAGTTTCTCCACCATGCTCGTTCAGAAATGCTGTGATAACCTGTGTAAAACGCGCACCGTAGCTTTCGATTTTCTGTGCCCCCATTCCGTACACGGCTGCCATCGCAGTGGAATCCACAGGACATTTGGCACACATATCTTTTAATGTCTTATCGGAACAGATAATATACGGTGGCACACCTTTTTCCACGGCAAGTTCCGTCCGGCATTTGCGAAGCTGCTCAAACAGTTCCTGCCCTTCCGGTGTCAGATCAGCAAGCTGCAATGCCTTTTTCTTTTCTCTTCCGGCCTGGATATAAGTTTCTTCCGCCTCATCTTCCACGACCACACAATTGCTGCATTTTTCACAGGTACACGGACTGTTGTCCCCGAAATAGGACAGGATAAACTGGCGCAGACACTCATCGGTCTCGCAGTAACGGATCATCTCATTGAGTTTCCTCTGCTCATTTGCCCGCACCACGGGATCATCGGATGTCTGCCCGGATGTGGATTTGTACTGCAACAGGCGTTTGTTTATCATGATATCCTGTTTCGAGAAAAATAACACACACTCCGCTTCTTCCCCGTCGCGCCCGGCACGGCCAGCTTCCTGATAATAATATTCCAGACTCTGCGGCATATTGTAATGAAGCACATAGCGCACATTGGATTTGTCGATTCCCATGCCAAATGCATTGGTTGCAACCATCACACGGATTCTGTCATAAGTAAAATCATCCTGATTCCTTTTCCGTTCCTCTAAAGACAGACCTGCATGATAGCGCCCCGCCGCAATGCCATATTGCAGCAAAAGCGCATACACACTGTCCACATTCTTTTTCGTGGCACAATAGATGATTCCACTCTCATCCTCATGCCTTTTCACATAATTTAAGATACTGTTGTCCGTCTCTTTTCCGCCCTTGCGGTTGACCACACGGAAGAACAGATTCGGGCGGTCAAATCCTGTCACGACTGTCACAGGATTCTGCAAATGCAAACTTGCGGTGATATCCTGCTTGACGCGCTCTGTGGCGGTCGCGGTAAATGCACTGACAATTGGACGGTCTGGCAGTTTTGCTAAAAAATCCGCAATTTCAAGATAGCTCGGCCGAAAATCCTGTCCCCACTGTGAAATACAGTGTGCCTCATCCACTGTCACCATGGAAATGTCGGCATAATATGCAAAGTCGAGAAAGCGCGCAGTGTTGAGCCGCTCCGGTGCCACATAGATAATTTTGTATTTTCCCTGCGCTGCATAGGCAAGTGCCGCGTGTATCTGGTTTTCTGTCAGGGAACTGTTGATGTAGGCTGCATGCACACCTGCCTGATTCAATGCCTTGACCTGATCTGACATGAGCGAAATCAGTGGGGAAACCACAAGCGTAATTCCCTCAAGCATCAGCGCCGGAACTTGATAACACAGGGATTTCCCCGCGCCTGTCGGCATAATGCCAAGGACATCCTTTCCCTGCAGGATTCCGTCCATCAGTTCCTTCTGTCCCGGCCGCAGGCTGTCGTATCCAAAATAATGTTTTAATGTTTCGAGTAAATTCAATTGGTTCTCCTTGTTGTGTTTTCTTTGCTGCTGTCCAGATGATCTTTCCTGTTTAGATGCTAAGTGAACAGGAACAAATGATCATCTGTATACAGTAAAATTTAAAAATTACTTGACTGTAAAATGAAATGGGGGTATTCTTTTTATATTAAGAAATGGGTTTTCACCGGGTAGGGTTTATGCCTGACAGGACTTGCTCGTTTCTTTTTTTATATCTATTATTTTTCTGCAGCTCATCGTAATAAGCTTTATACCGGTACGCTGTCCTACGGCTGATTTCCCCCTGTGCAACAATTTCCATAATTGTCATCCCACCCTCGTATTTTACAGCAAAATCCCGGTAAGAAGTCATCCATGCTTCGTCATGCTTTTTCCTCCCACCGGTATTGCGACTTTTATATACTTCGAGTTCCGCCCGAAGCTGTTCGTTTTCCCGTTCCAGTTGCGCAATTCGTGGAGGTGAAACAGGAAAATGGCATTGGTTAGGCTGCTCTAACTAATGCCATTTTTGAATGGAATATCCCCGTTTTGAAATTTTCCTCATGCCCCTCTTTCCACATGGACTTTGCAAATTTCTTTTCATCAAATTCTGTTAACAGCATATGGCGCACCTCGCTTCGATTCTTGAGCAAAACATCCTTTAAAATGTCATGCCGGATACAATACGATATGGATTCATTCATTCGGCATTGTGTCCACTGTTTACATTAAGTATCCGGGTCTTGCATTCTAATGCTGGACATATACCAAAAAAAGTCACTTGTTATGTCCCTCTTTCCTCTAGCACTGGGACATATAGACAAAAAGTTATTTGTTATGTCCCTCTTTCCTCTAACACCGGGACATATAGTGGAAAAGTCTCTTGTTATGTCCCCCTCTCCATCAGCACCGGGACATATAGACAAAAAATCATTTACGATGTCCCATTAGTACTGTCTTGTGGGACATACAAAACAATTTTTTCTATATATGTCCCAACTATATAAAAAAGAAGGACATAATCAAGAACTTTTTCTGTATATGTCCTTCAACCACTCCCCATTGCCCCTCATTTTACCTGACCGTCAGTTGTCTTACCACTTCCTCAAACCGTTTCGTATGCTGCCTGATATCCTCCTGCGAAACTCCATAATACCGGTACACCTTTCGGAAATCCGCCCCATATCTGCGCATCACCCGCGTCGAGCCGGATGCGGAGCCACTGAAACTTTCATATGTTTTTTCTATTGATATACTCATCTCAAAATCCCGGCCTGTTTTCCGGTACAGATGAAAATCAATATCAAACTCTGTCTTTGGAACTGCCCGCGCAGCCTCGGTTCTCTGTTCGATCTGCTTCATAAACTCCATCACGCTTTTTTCATCCCACTGTTGTGGTCTTGGGGGCTCTGTGAGATCTCCAAGCAGTTCCGGACGATATTGCAACAGAAACGATGCGCGCATATTGGAATATTCTGTCTGGTATGTTTCATCCGATGGACTTACTTCGGTATACCCCAGTTCCCTGACCACATAATCTGCCACCTCATCCACAGAGTGCGAATCTGCCCTCAGAAATTTGATTACACGCTTTCGCCGGAAGTCATACATGCTCTTTTCTATCTTCTGTCTTAACGTTTTCTTTTTGTCTTTTCCGGCAATAAAAACGGATGTCGGGCCATCGGATTTTCCTATTATACGAATGTTGTCTACTGTTTTTTTCATATCAATTAATCTTTGAACCTTTTCTTATCCGGATACCAGATCACTTATTATAATGTCCGTTTAAAAAATGCAATGATCTGCTGCCATACTTCATCCTGGAAAAACATCAGGTCCGCATGCTCTGCACCATCAAGCGCAAGCAATGTCACATCACAGCCGGCTGCTTCTAACGCATCATACAATTCCTCACTCTGCGAAAAAGGCACGGTACTGTCTTTGGTTCCATGAATCAGCAGGAATGGCGGCGCATCCGGTGTCACTTTGGAAACCGGGGAATTCTCATAAGCTTCCTGCGGATGTGTCATAACATTAAATCCCATCAGCAGCGACTCTGAAGACATGGCTGCCTTTTCCACATCATCATATGGAAAATGGGACGCATCGGTCGGCGGATACCACGGACAGGCCGCCTGAACCTGACTGGAATACTCCAGATACTCACCTGTATCCAGTTTTTTATCCTGATCCAGTGCTGCCATACATGTCAGATATCCTCCTGCAGATTCTCCCATCACACCAAATTTTTCACTGTTAATCCGATATCTTTTTGCATATGCACGAAGATATCGGATTGCTGCCTTGATATCACACAACTGCATCGGATGCGTTCCCTCGTTGGATGTCCGGTACTCTACGCTGGCAACAACAAACCCTTCCTGCGCCAGTGTGCCCAGATATGCCAGATGCGCTGCTTTGTCCATGCGCTGCCATGCGCCACCGCAAATCCATACAATACATGGATATGTCTTTCCTTCCCCGTCCTCCGGATAGATGAGATCCAGTTTGAGATCTCTCCGGCAATGACCGAACCAGGAATCAACCTGCGCATAAGTAATGTCTGTTGTCACAACATATTGTGGTTTTGTGGTTTCCGGTTTTAATGTTTTCTTCATTATAATTTTCCTCGTTTCCGATGTAAAATTTCCTTTTCTTATATTTAGAGGGTTTCATGTTAGTCTATACTAACCACGTCTTAACTTATCTTCGGACAATTATCAATCCAAATGAAACTGCGCGACAAAATCCCGGATCACATTGACGGACTGTGTGCACTCCTGCAGCTTGTCGTAACCCTCGGTTACAAGGTTCTGCGTACTGCCGGATTTCTCGGCAATACCGCTGATTCCGTCTGTGGACTGTTCCACCATGGAGTTGATCTCTGATACGGTAGAAGAGATCTCTCCAATGTGCTGCTCTAATGCATCCACTGCTTCTTTTGTCTGCTGCATGATCTGCTGGAATGTGTCCGCATCGGCATGATACTGCTCCCCCACCTGTGCGAAATGCTCATAATCCCCAAGAACGGTCTGTTCCAGAAATTCCATAATCGTTGTGAGGCATTCGGTCATATTGGAAACCGAACTGTTGACCTCTCCTACAATCTCGTCAATTGTGGAAACGGTATCCAGTGTCTGCGTTGCCAGATCTCCGATTTCGGAAGCAACAACCGCAAATCCCCTGCCCGCTTCACCAGCCCTGGCTGCCTCAATATTGGCATTTAATGCCAGAAGGTTTGTCTGGGAAGAAATCTGTTTGATGTTGTCTGTCAGCGCATTGATCTTCTGTACGGATTTCGCCTGCTCCACAGCGGCATCCGTCTTCTGTTTCATGACCGCATACATCTGGTCTGTCTTGTGGCGGGACTCCGTACTGATCCGCTCCATCTCTCCGGCACGCTCCTGAATCTGTCCGGAATTTTTTTCTCCATCCTCTGCAAGCCGCTGGATATTGTCGGAACTTTCTCTCATAATTCCAACGTTTTCCACAATGTGCGCCGCATTTGCACTGGTCTCTTCCATCCCTGCCGCCAGTTCCTGCGTAGCCGCCGAATTGTCCTCCGCATAAGCGCTGTTCTGTTTCATAAGCTGGTTTAAATTTCCGGTATTTGTTTCCAAAACCTGCTGCGTCTGCTGCAGGTTTTCCATCATCGCCCGGAGCTTCTTTCGCATATCGTGGATCTTTGTTGCCATATCCCCGATTTCATCCTTCTGCTTCCGCAGCTTTGCTCCAGCCTCTGTCGGGCGGAAATCCAATGCAGCGGTCTGCTCAATCACAGAAGTCAGCTGACGGATTGGCTTTGTTAAGCCGGTACCCATAACAATACCAATCACTGCCGAGAGAATAAATGCAACAATCATTGCAAGAATAATCATCTTTGCAAGTCCGTATGCCTCGGAATAAATCTCCGACACCGGTGCCGTAAGCACCAGCTTCATGCCATTGTCCAAATTGTAAAATGCAAATTTCTTGTTTACATTTTTATAGGAATAATCCATCGTCTTTCCCTGATTACCGTCATCTCCGATAAAATCCGCACTCTTAGAAAGCGAGGAATCCAGATCGGAAAGCTTTGTGCCCTCATCCGCATTTTTGTGGTACATGACTGCTGCCGATGCATCCGTCAAAAATGCATAGCCACTCTGGTATACTTTTGTCTCGTCAACCAGATCGGTAATCTGTGAAAAATCAATATCCATACCAACAATACCGATCGATGTTCCATCTTCTGCAAACAATGGCACAACGTATGAGATCATATAAATATTGATATTTTCATTCATGTACGGTGACATCCAGATAGCTTCCTTTGCCTGTACCGGAAGGTAATACCAGCCGACATGCTCCACATCGCTTTCATCATACATGGAAAAATCCGTCGGTGTCAGGCACTGCAGTTCACTGTCAACTGATTGGCGCTGTGCAAAGACACCGGATGTCGGATTGGAGTAATCCGGGTTATACCGCAGATATGCCGTCACTGCCCCATTTGTATGGTTTGCAAAATCAAGCACCGCCTGCTGTACCGTCTCGGTGTATGTATCCGCATAATCCTTGCTCTGCCGGAACGAATCATAGTCAAAATTACTCATTGCAACTTCACTGAGCGTATCCACCGACTGCTCAATCTTCTGAATCGTGGAATTGATCTCTTCGGTCTTCTTCTGCCCGGTAAGCTGCATCATGGTCATTGCATCTTTTCCGGCTGTCCGCACAGAATTCGAAATTGCAATCACCCCGATCAGCACCGATGTAAAAAGAGAACAGATCAAAATAGACGCTATAAGCTTTGTCCGTACTGATTTCATAATCCTTTGCCTCCCAAACTCATTTTTTCTGTTGTTTTTAAAAGTGTTCCCCTTATGTATTCCGAAAATCATCCAATACCGGTATCTGCAGAACGGTATCCCGGTAATTTTCACTTTCCATTATAACATACCATGCTGAATTTTTTAGATGTAATCGGAAATATATGGAATTTTATGAAACAGTACATCATCCAGACGGTCTACCGCTTCCTGCTTCCCTTCAATGCGTTCAAGGGCATACAGACGCTCAGCCGTCTTGTATCCCAGTAAAAGGGTAGTCAGCGTACCTATCTCCATTTTTAACTTATACTCTGCCGGTTCATCGGTCAGCATACATTTTCCATCGGAAAAACAGAGCCGAAAACTGCGATTGTTCCACGGAAGCAGGTGATCCTCAATTTCAAGTTCGATATACAGTGTTCCGCCATCCGGATCACATGGATAATCCTGTAAAAAGCTCTCGATATCAATAATCCGTCCCATGGCATACGGTCGGATCGTTTCCTTGATATCCCCATCATCCATCTCAAACGCAATCGGTTCGCTGAAATAGGTATAGCCATGCACCGCATCAATCATGGAATCATGCGCGTGGATATACTCCCACAGCCCCTTTTTTGCCTCGCGGTTTAAGTAGATCATTTCCTTGATATGCATGATATCGTTTTTGATCAGATAGACCATAAATCCGCATGGCTTGTCCTTGGTGTTATAGTAAACTGCCACGTTCGTATCGTCCTCATCCCAGCGCCAGTATTCCTCCCACGCCAGTGCATTCCGGAACAGGCAGCCGTGTGTGATTGATGCAAAATGCGAATGCAGCTCATGAAAATCGGTATTGTCCCAGTCCACACGCCGTACATACCCGGGTGCTTTTACTTTCGTCGGAATCTGCCGGTCCTTGATATTGAAAGAAATCTTATTGGATATGATCTCCCAGCCCAGATGATGATACAGCGGTATGGAATATGGATACAGGAGGGCAAACGGTCTTCCCTGCTGTTTCATATGTTCCAGACTCTGATACATCAGTTTTTTCATAATGCCCTGCCCGGTATATTCCGGATATGTACAAACACTTGTAACAAATCCAACGGGAAATACCTCCCCGTATATATTCATTTTCAATGGATATACGGCAAACTGGGAAATCAGGGTATCCCCGTCAAAACATCCCAGCACATCCGCACGCTCCAGTACCGGAAACTTCGACTGTTTGATCTCTTCATCTTTCCATCCGGTTGCCGTCAGCTCATCCTCCGTTACCTGAAAGGTATAGCGCAGCAGCGCGTTGTACTGATCCAGATCCTTCACATCCTTTGGTTCTAAGTAGCGTATGGCATAATTTTCTACCGAATTCATTTTTCCTCCTTCATACAAAGATATAACCATGGCAGCTTTTGGGAAAGCTTTTCCATAAGATCTACAATACCATATGTTGTAAGGCTATTCTTCGAAGTATAGACAGAATATTGTCTATGTTCAATTATATCATTGTATATATGCATCATCAATATCTTTCGCTGATTGTCCCTTTGGTTATGATCCGCAGACTGTCTGTCATGCAGACCATAATTCGGTTCTGCTTCCTGTAGTTTTATTTTTCTTTGACAGTTACCGTCATGCGTACCTTCGTGCCATCTTCTTTCGCATAAATATATGCACGTCCCTTGCCGATGGCGGTGATCACACCGGTTTCATTTACCGTGGCAACATTTGTGTTTGAACTGTAGTACTCCGGTTTGTTGCCGGAGGATACCGTTACCTTCGGCTGACATGTTTCGCCGGCCGTTAACGAAATCTGTTCCTGTCCGACGGTAATCTTTGGCTTCTTTACCGTGACCTCACAGGTTTTGCTGACACCGTCGACTGTGACCGTGATGATGGCTGTTCCGTTTTTTACAGCGGTAACTCTGCCCTCATTGTCCACCGTGGCTACGCTTTTTTTATTTGTTTTCCACCTGGGAATACTTTTAGATGTGGAAGAAACGGATAACCGGAGCGTCCCCTTCCGGTAAAGGGATGCGGATGTCCGGTCCAGCCGGACCGTTGGCTGCTTTACCGTCACTTTACAGGTCTGGGAGGTTTTATCTGCCGTGACCGTGATGGTAGTTTCACCCGGTTTTTTCGCTGTGATCACGCCGTTTTCATCCACCGAGGCGATGCTCGAGCGGGCGGATTTGTACGTGACCGGATGCCCGGTTGATGTCTCGGCTTTCAGCCGGGCCGTATATCCGTTCTCCAAGGATATGGATTTCTGACTTAATGTAATGACCGTTTTTTCAACTGTAACCCTGCAGCTTGCCTCCCCATTGGCAATTTTTGCAGTGATCGTAGCATTACCGGCCTTTTTCGCCGTGATCTTTCCATAAGTGTTCACGGACGCGACTGCGGAGTCACTCGAAGAAAACTTTGGTTTCTTTCCGGTAGAAGTAATCGCAGTCAGATAATACTCGTCTCCAATTTTCATGGTCTTAGTGTATTTTGTCAGCAGAACGTATTCGTATCCGCTGGCAGCATATACTGTTGTGATTCCGTTGTAACTGGAGAATAAAAGCATGGAAACCATGCAGAAGACAGCCAGTGCTGACTTTAAGAAGTTCTTTTTTGTGTGTAACATATGCCCCCATTTCCGGTTGCAGAAACAAACGGGACAATCAGCTTGTATAAAAATCTAGCATATCTTCTGCGGTTTGTAAAGAGATTTTTGTTTTAAAAATAGAAATGAAAAACTCTGTATTTATGAATGCCGGAAACTATCTGGGCAGTCTTTCTTCACGTTCTGTAAGTCTTGCCTCAAAACCACAGGGTGAATCAAGATACCAGTATGCCACCGAACAAACATCGTCCTGTCTTTCAAACAGTCCATATGGAGAAAGACCTATTTGCTGCAATGTCACCCGGATATCCTTATCAAAGCATATCGGATCCAATATATGCCACCGGTAAAGGCCACGCATTGGAGGACAATCATCATTAAAATAAGCAGACTGATATAAAGAATCACTTTTTGAGTAAAAAGGATATCCTATAAATGGGGTACAGAAATTCTGTTCTTTAAATTTTCCATTTTCAGTGCCCGCATAACTCCAGGCACCTCCAAAATAATCCTCCGTTCCTGTACCACAGATTGTCGGGTATTCAACATCTCCGTCAAGGTAAAATTTCATTTCACCTTCTCCCCACCAATAACGTTCCAGGGCAGCAATTCCCACATAAGTTCCTATATATTGTCCTCTTCCTCTCACCTGATCAAGGATGGTATAATCTTTTTTCTTACCGGTTAGTGGCTCACGTCTCCATTGTGCGCAAAAATACCCGGCATTCTCAGGAACCGGTTTTAAGTTATAATCTATCTGATAAAAAAATCCACCAATATCTGCCGGGTGCTGGTTTTCTATTGTTATCTTTGCATGTTTCTTAAATGGCATTGGAAAATAACAATGGAATCCCCTTACAGGATTGACTACAACCGGCAGGGAATTTACCGCACAGTCTACCCCAAAACCACAACAGAAAAAATCTCCCACCGGACATTCTACGGATGGTTGTTCTTCCCCATCCCAGTAAATACGCAAAACCAGATCCCTTAAAACAAAACATCCTTTTTCTGTTTTATTTGTAACCGTGAAAAAAATATGCTGAATAATTCCCGGTCCTTCAATATCTGCCAGTACTGTCGTTTCTCCTGTCAGAAGAGATGTACACGGTGAACCTTTTCTTCCTTTTCCCAGTTCTCCTGATGCCTGCCCTCCGGCACCTTTTTTTCCTTCTTTGTTTTCTCCTGTAATTGATCTGGACTGACCACCGTCCAGAATCATAACCTGACTCATATCAAACATTATTTGTCCCTCCTATCATTGTGTCACGTTCAAAAGGGGAATTTTCCCATTTGAATTTTCCCTGAAACTTCATTGGAGATACCTCTGTTTCTTTGCGGATTCCATCATGTTTTATTCCAAGGAACTGTGTGATATACATTACTGCAAACACACCTGAAGCCCACGCACATTTTCCACATCCGTTGCTCCTGCTTACTTCCCCCCTGTGGCTTTCTACTCCATATGGCCACCACCACCAGCTTCCATCAACATCTGCCAGACGAAGTAATTCTGTCAGTCTGCCTTCTTTTCCTCTGAACTCTTCTTCGTTTTCCGCTACAGACAATGCGCTTATAAACCCCGGAAAAGTAGCTCCTGACATTGCCCCCCAGCGGATTCCTTTAATTTCCGCATCGTAAGTAGGATTTTCCGTTACTGTGAAATTCATAAAATTTCTGTACAGATCATCAAAATAATCACAATATCCATAAAATGGCATTAACGTTGTATCACTTTCTTCACCATCATGCATAAGAAGGTTAATTTTTCCATCTTCTACAACATCCTGTAAAAAGACAAGTGCCGTATCAAGAAACGGTTTTCTATAATTTTCTTCCCAAATCCACATTTTTTGTGAATTTCCCGTTCCCCCGATGCCCTCAAGGTACTGTCTCTTTCCGCCAACCGTAACCGTCATTTCTTCATCAATTGCCATTTTTAACTGTTCAGCCTTTTGGGTATAATGCGAATATTTTTTCACATCATGAAAAACCTCCCCACAGATCTCAGCCATGCTTTGAAAAGCTTTCCATACGCAAATATTACTTCCTGTATGATATTTCCCTAATGCCAGTGCATCCGAAATCCAAGTACATGGATATAAACAATCGTTATCATCCTCTGTACGCTCCACCTGATCCATAATATCCACAAGTTTTTGGAAAATTTCCGGTCTATTTTTTAAGATCTCCGCTTTTCCCGTATTTTCAAAAGTAATTCCTGCTAACAGGATTCCCGCCAACGAATTTCCCAGCGAATGTGTAACTCCGCCCCTGCACTTGTCCCCTTCAGGTCTGATCCCATAATTTATAAACCATTCCATTCCTTTCCATGCCAGATCCGGTTCCAGAATACAGAATGGAAGAAATGCATAATACATATCCTTCATCCATATCTGTCGTGTTGCAGGAAATGAACCCCAGTTTGATCCAGTCACTTCCCCCGATGCATTCATTGCAATCGCATGAAAGCACTGCATCACTGCTCTTTCAAACAAAGCACCTTCCACCGGATGATCTTCCACTACCAGTCTTCCTAACATATTTCTGAAATAGTTATGTGTCTGCTCAAACCAATAACTGCTGTTGTTTCTGATCTTTTCTGCCTCTTCATATCTTCCCGGAGCATAAATGACAGAAGGAATCCATATATGTTCCGCTGCCGGGAGTGAAAACTCTGTTGTTTCTCTCCCGCTCCCCTGTAAAATGCTTATCTCATTTTTCAGGAAATCGTCTTCTGCATCTGTTTCACCAATAATCCGGATTTCACCATTTACCGGATCCGAACCGGTATTTTCAATACACATGCCATATACAAAAGCATTGCTTCTCGTATCACCGTTTTCGCTTATAGGGGCATACAAAATAATAGAGACCTTTACATTTCCAAAGTACAAAAGTGTTCTCGGAAATATATTATCAACCAAATCCATTGTATATTCCGTGTTTTTGTCAATTTCCTGTTTTTGCCCATTTATAAAGATTTCATAAGATACTGCCACCGAAGAGAAATCTTTATGCATCCATACGCCGGGAATGTCATCTGCCGGATAACAATCCCGGTAGAAATTTGCTGCTTTGATTTTACCGGATTCTCCCATGTGGACAAGCACCTTATTGTTGGAAATATCAAAGGTGCACCTGTCATCCCGGGGAATTTTTCCGTAATAGCTTTCCTTATTTCCCGTCTCAGACCGTCCATCTTTTACTTTTATGTAAAAATATGGATTCAACTCTGAAAACAAAGCATTATATAGTTTATTTTTCATATTTATTTTATAGCTCCCGCTGTTAATCCTGATGTTATATGTTTCTGTGCCAGTATATATATGATTACAATAGGAATTAAAGACACGGTAAGACCGGCAATGAATAAATCCCATTCTGTATTTGTACTGCTCCGGAAAACATAAAGGTTCATGGTAATCGTTCTGAGTTCTTCTTTTCCAAGCATAATATTCGGGAAAACAAAATCATTCCAGCACCATAAAAAATATAGTACCCCTAAAGTAACGGTTGCAGGTTTCAGTAAAGGAAAAACAATCTGTACCATGCTTCGGAATACTCCACAGCCGTCAATCATTGCAGCTTCTTCCAATTCTGCCGGAACACTTTTAAGAAATCCCATATAAGTCATAATTCCAAATCCGCAGTTCAACCCACCATACATAAGTGCCAGACCAAACAGTGAATTATTTAAATGTGCTGTCTTCGCCATAATCGTAATGGCAATCATAACCGCATGAAACGGAATGACCTGACCTAAAATAAAAAAGATATAAAAGCCGGATGATAATTTTCCTTTCAGGTGAGAAATTCCATACGCTGCCAGATAGCTGACAATCAAAGATATAAATACCGTAAGAACCGTTAAAACTGCCGAATTCAGAAAAGAAGATGCATATCTCATTGTCTTCATTGCCTGAACAAAATTATCTAAATATAAAGATGTTGGAAAAGAAACAAAATTCGTAAGAATTTCTTTCCCCGTCTTAAAAGAATTCATCACAATCAGGAATACCGGGAGCATAAAAACAGTTCCCAATACCAGCATAATTATGCCTTTCCATATATTTCCTTTTGCTTTTGTCATGCCTGTACCTCCTTCTTTCTGGTCACATAAAGCTGTACAAGAGTTACCGCTGCTACCATAAGAAACAAAATAGCCGATTTTGCGGATGCATATCCATACCGGAAAGATCCAAATGCATCATTATAAATATCAAGTGCAATTGTCTGTGTGCTTCCTCCCGGTCCGCCTCCTGTTAAAGCAAACGGTATATCAAACGCTTTAAAACTATTTGCAATGGATACAAACAAATTAACTGTAACCGTTGTCATTAATAATGGAATTTCAATATAACGAATTTTTTTTAAGCCAACACATCCATCCAATTTTGCAGCTTCCAGTACATCCTTTGGAATTGTCTGAAGGCCTGCAATATATAAAATCATCAAGAATCCTGTTCCCTGCCAGATACTTACAATAGATGTGGCAAAAAAAGCCCATCCCGGTGTTCCAAACCAGCTTATATTGGCCAGAAAATGGTTTGATAGCATTTTTCCAACATCCGGTATTGCTCTTGTAAAAATAAAATACCAGACATAGGAAACCATTACCCCACTGATGATGTTAGGTATGAAAAACATTGCTCTCGAAACACTTCCCCCAAATACTTTTTCACTAAGGAAAAACGCGGTGATAAATGCAAGTATATTAGTAAATATAATTGTAATGATTCCCAATATCAGTGTAAAAATAATTGCCTGTTGAAAATCCTTATCATGAAACAAACGCACATAATTGTCAAATGCCACAAACTCTTTTGTTCCCTTCATCAGATTCCAGTTGGTAAGAGAGTTCGGCAATGTTCCCCCCAGCAATGGAATAACCAATGTAAATGTATACAGGAGCAGTGCCGGGAGCATTAACAATAAATATCTTTTTCTATTTTTTTTATATATTGAATCGGTCATGATATCCCCCCTCATATAAGATAAAGAGGAACGCAATGTCCTCTTTATCTTTTTGGTTTACTATGGGTTAAGAAGTTCCTTATTACTTTCATCCAATTGCGTCAATGCCTGATCTTTGTTTACAGATCCCGCCATATATGCCTGAATAATATTGCCAATTTCCGTATTGCTCCCTGCTGGCAGCTGCTGATATACCCACGGTCGGTTCGTGCCATTATCCATATATGCTTTGTAATCATCCATATATTTTGCTGAATACTGTCCCTCATATGGCATACATGGAACAGCTTCTCCCATGGCATCATTTGTATTTGCGAACCAGCCGTCTTTACTTGTATCATCACTTAAATAATCCAGAACCTTTAAGCATGCCTCTTTATTTTTTGTATGACTATTAATGGCACATGCAACACCAACATCAACATCCAATTTTGCATCCGATGGGTCATCCGTGACAGGTGCAGCAAATAATCCGATTGGAAGATCCGGATCAATGGTGGATACATTCAATAATGAAAATTCTCCTGAAAACAGCATTGCCGCATCTCCATTCGCAAAAGCAGTAAATCCGGCTGTAGAATCTGAATCCATATAATTACCTCCAGAATTTTCTTTCATTAAGTCCAGAAAAGCGAATACATTATCAGACTTATCTGTTTTATAACTTCCAGATCCGTTGTTCATGGATTCTATCCAGCTTTCCATATTGTCGTTCTTATCAACTGCCGCTCCTTCCAGACAGCTGAATGCATGATTCAATGTCCAGGAATCTTTATAAGTAGCTGCAAAAGGTGTGATACCTGCATCCTGAAGCTTTTTACAGTCTTCTTTTAATTCGGAAAATGTAGTTGGTACTTCTTTGATTCCTGCTTTCGCAAACAAATCTGTATTGTAAAAGATTCCGAGGAATTCCTGTCTAAGTGGATATGCGTAAACTTTACCATCATCACTGGTAGCTTTCAACGAATAGTCATATACCTTTTTTGTGAATTCCTGATCACTCAAGTCCATAAGATACCCATTCTTTGCAAACTGTTGTACCTGTGCATATGGAGTCAGCCAAAACATATCCGGCAGATCATTGGAAGCTGCCCTTGCACCAAGATACTGATTGTAATCACCTGTTGCCGGCTGAATAGAAAGTTCTATTTCATCCTGCATTTCATTAAATTTAGCAGTAGCATTATCAAATGTATCCTGTCCGCCCCCACCAAAAATAACCATCGAAACTTTTGTCCTGTCCGAACTTCCTGTTTTTTCTGGTGATGATGCCCCACATCCTGCTAGTCCAGTTACCAGCACAGCTGCGAGTATTCCCGCCAGAATTTTTTTTGTTTTTCTCATCTTTTTTACCTCCCATGTCATTTAATTTTTGATGTAATTATGATAACATACACCATGTACGAAATGTACTGCACAATATTTTACATTTGATTCACAGATTTTGACATCATCTGGACTTTTCATTAGGGAAAATACATAATAGCCTTAACAAATATATAGACTACAGAGGAGGTCTGCAATGAAAGTTATAAAAAAGAAAGTCAGCAATTTTATAAAAATGCTCAGCATTAAACAATTATATTTTACAGCCGTACTTCCATTATCCATAATTGGATATATCCTTATTGCATTTTCCGTCCGGAATGTTTACTTTCACCAGATAAAAAACACACTTACCTCGGAAACGCAAAACGCTATTATGAATAAAACTGACAATTTTAACAGGTATTTTGATTCCCTTTATTATGCAACTGATTCCATCATTTATTCTGATGCCACACAGCAATTTCTTCGAAAGAACCTTGTGTCCCCATCGACAAATGATCAATTGCAGTTAGCAGAAATTTTAAATAACTTCATGAACCAGCCTTCAGATTCTTATATTATAAACAGTTGGACAACCTCTAATCCCATGATTACCATCTCCATTCAGAACGCAAACGAGGATCTTTTTTCAACAACCGCTGTTTATGAAACGGAACGGAAGCACACAAGCGCATTACTTAGTCTATTAAAAAATGATATTATTTCACTCCACGGACAGGGAGATCTATACTGGGATTCCCAAAGTAAAAGCTTATATTTTTTTCGCGCCATATACAACAGTCAGATATCTCAACCGAATCAATTTCTAGGTTTATTTTCGGTACGCCTAAGTAAACGGGTCTTTTCGGATGCTATAGGATATTACGCTCCATCAGCTTCGACCTCTTACTGTTTTGCCAATTTAAAGGGTGAAATTATCTCTAATTTTTCCCTTTTATCTGATTCTGACTGCCGTGAACTATTAAAAAAAAATAAACTGACCTTATATCATTACAATTACCATATAAGTTCTCCAAAATTAAAATATGGCAACTTTATACTTATGGGAATTGTAAATGATTCAAAATTATATGCCGGCTCCTATCGACTGCTACGGCACTTGCTTATCCTTACCACTATATCTCTGCTATTAATTACAGGTTCCATCACCCTGGCTTACGGAGTAATTGCAAACCGCTTTAATCAGTTTATTAAGAAATTAAATTCTACGGATTCTTTTGGAAAAGCATCTTTTATACATATGAATGTAAAGGGTGAATTTGAAGAACTTGAGGACGTGTATAACTCTATGCTTGTCAGAGTATCCCAACTTACTTCCTCCCTGCATGCTCAGGAGATTGCTACAAAGGATGCCGAATTGGCCTCTTTATATGCACAGATCAATCCTCATTTTTTATACAATACTCTTGACTGTATTAATGGTCTTATTTCTTTGCAGAAAAAAACGGAAGCACAGGAAGCTATTATTTCTTTGAGCAAATTATTAAGGTTTGCCATAAAAGAAAGAAATATTGTTCCCCTGAAAAAGGAATTAGAATACGTGAGAAATTATTTATTCATTGAGAAAATCCGCTATCAGAATAAACTGCTTGTTCTGATTGATGTACCAGAAGAACTGCATGCATATACCATTCCGAAATTGACACTGCAGCCTTTGATCGAAAACGCAATTATACACGGTTTTCATAATTCCCTAAACGAAGTCATCATTGCCGTTACCGCAGACTCTGATGAAAAATCTATTATTCTACACATAAAAGATAACAGCGGTGGAATTCCAGATGAAATTATGGATAACATCAATCATTGGAATCCATCGGATGATTCTGAGAAAAACCTTTCCGGATGCAGCGGTGTCGGTCTAGTGAATATACAAAAAAGACTCCGTCTTACATACGGAAATAATTATGGAATTACGATACAAAAAAATAACAAAGGTGGAACACATATTCTTATACAAATACCAAAAAGGAGCGATCTATGAAAATCTTAATTGTAGATGACGAAGAAATTCAACGCAGAAAACTTGCCCGGCTTATATCAGAAAGTTCTATTTCTTTTTCTGATATTTTATGTGCACCAGATGTTCCGGGAGCAATAGAAATTATTGAAAGCCAACATCCCAGTATCGTACTATCCGACATACGGATGCCAGTAAAAGACGGTCTTGAGCTGACACAATATATACAGGAATCTTATCCGGAAATACTCGTAATTTTGGTTACAGGATATTCTGAATTTGAATATGCCCAGGCCGCAATCCGTTATAATGTATTTGATTATATTTTAAAACCTATAGATCCGGAATCTACATTATCATGCATACGTCATGCTACTGCAAAACTTGAATCCATAAAACGGCGAGAAAATAATTATAAGGTATTACAAAATTATTTCAATGAAAATGTATCTTACATCAGGAATCAGTTTTTGCAAGAGTTGCTTTTCTGGCCCTCTCCACTGTCTGAGGAGCAACTGCTTGTGCAAAAAGATCTGTTGCACATAAACATCACCAATTTCAGACTTGTTGTTTTAAAATGTCATCTTCATACAGACGCTGTTTCCAATCAAATAGAAGAAAAATATTATTACTCACATCTGGCAGAACTGGCAATAAAAAAAAGAGATTCCGAGGCTCTGTTATATAATATTGGAGATATTCTATACTGGATTTATCCTTCAGATAATAATGGCATCTCAAATTATGCCATGATGAAAGATATGGAACTTCTATTAAATGAACTGGATGGAAATGATGTTATATTCCAGATCAGCATAAGCAGCCTTTCCAATAATTTTAACCAGTTAAATACTCTGAGGCGTCAGATAACCATATGCCAGTCCCATTATGAGAACCATTCCGATGATTTAATTATTTTCTATGACGATTTAAGCACACAATCATATGACCTGTTTAATGTTCACGAAAAGACGCAGTTTCTTTCAACACAAATTTTAGCCGGTAACACCAAAGAAGCCATAAAATGTCTGGATAGTTTTACATCTGATTTATCTGGGAATAAAATTATAAGTGAGGAAATCTTTTTTTTCCTGCTTTCCTCCATCTCCTTTACTTTGCGTGAAATATCGCAAAACGATGATTTAAAAGATGAAATCTATGATAAATTAAATACTCTAAAGAACTGCACGGAAAAGGATTTTTCTGTAACTAGATTTTTCCCGATTGTCACATCTATATGCAAACTGGTGAATACCCAATATAAGACAAACGGAAACACTATTGTTGAGCAGGTATTGAAATATATAAAATCCAATTACAATCAATCCATCAGTCTGACCAGTGTATCTGAATATGTACAGCGAAATCCTTCCTATGTCAGCCGTCTGATTCGTCAACACACAGGAAAAAACTTTACTATGATTTTAACAGAAAAAAGAGTGGAAGCATCCAAGCGCCTTCTGAAAGAAACCGACAAAAAAATAACAGATATTTCCGATTTAGTCGGATATCCAAATCAGCGGTATTTCAACCGGGTTTTTTCATCCTATGTGGGAATGGCTCCAAATGATTACAGAAAAATCGCCCAGACATTTGACTGAAAAACCATTCGTAAAGACGATTTTTTCAAGAGTTTCCTTGATAGGAGACAACGCAACAGATTTAATAAACGTTTCCCATGATGCCATAGATGATTGTCTGGGAATATGCAAACAGCGAGGGGAAAGGAATCATGCTGTGTAGAAACCTCCCCCTTTCTTTTCCACAAAATAAGCTATAAGTAGTATAAACTATCCACAGCTTATTGAAGGGTTAACTGTTTATCCATGCATCCAATGTATTTATGAATACTTGGAAAAAAGAAAGTAACTGTTCAGAACCAATGTCACTTAGTTAGTGATACGAGTTGGGAATATTCATAGAAATATAGCATTAGTCATGTTCCTGTATCCACAAACCAGTTGAAAGCAGGAAAATTTCTTGCTGTTTATGGTACAACAAAAGGCTGATTGCGAATCTGCCTCTTAAAAAGTTATAATGATAATGATGTTTATGCAGCCTTACATATGAAATATCGTGGTTTTCCAGAAATGGGTTGCTTGAAGTCTTGAGTACTGAAGATCATTCCAGACAGGGATTAATTTCTTTGGCAATAAAGACATCACGTCATATTTGTCCTTCTCCATGTTCAGACAGAAAAAGACTCTGCAGATGCAGATATGTGCAGCTATTGTAAAATTGACTTTATACGCATGTTTTGTATCGTTTGTTTCCAACACTATATAGTTTATCACAGTTTCCATGATGTTATAAGTGATCAGTTTTGCCCATATCTCCTGTTCGATATACTGTGGTTTATAGGAATGAAAATTGCTCAGTCCAATCATGTATTTCAGCTTTCTAAAAAAGGATTCGACTCCCAACCCTGAAATGTAAGGCATTTCTATATCTAAAAAATAATTCCATATGTTTTCAGATTCTCCTTAACCACTTTCAAACATTCTTTTGCAGAAGCAAAGGTTCTAATATTTCCGTGCATTTTACAACCATCCATTAACTACTAAACATTTCCTGAATTTCCCTGTCCTATTCTCCAACCACAACCTTACAATCCTTCTTAAAGCACGCAATTCCATACTTAATAAAGTTCCTCATTCCGTCCTGTCTCAGCCTATCCACATAGTCTTTTTCCTCTATCTGCTCCAGTGCTTTGGCACATGCCGCATCCATATCTCCATTTTCTGCATATTTGAGTTCGATTACGATTCCTGTCCGGTTGTCCGGCACCTCAACCAAAATATCACTGTAGCCGGTTCCGGACTCGGCATTTGACTTTGTAAGCCAGGTTGCTTTATAGCCCAGCAGACCAAGCAGAATGCCATGATAGAAATTTTCTTTCTTTTCTTTTGCAACCGCTGTGTCTCTTATGCTGATCGTGTTCCACAGATAATCTCCAAAGATCTGCTCAATTTTTTCCGGATTTTTTTCCAAAAATGCATTGCTGAATTCTTCCAGTTTTTTACCGTCATTCCTGGACACATCGCTGAACCATTCCCTGATTTTCTTTATAAAAAGGTTTTTAATTTCCCTGTTTGGTATGGTCAGGCGGTATTTTCCGCTTTCTGTACGTCCCTGATGCGTCAGATATCCGGTGGTAAAAAGTACGCTCCACAGGTTTTCAATGCTTTTATCAAGCTCATCATACGTGAGTTCCAGCGAGATTTCTTTTTCAATACATTCTCCTGCAATCAGACGCTCGATTTCGTTTTTTGTCTGGACATCCGCTTTGTCTATAAATCTACGCACAATGGCATTGCCGCTTGAATTCGACCAGAAATCTTCTGGCATTGCGTTCGGATCTGCACACAGGCTTTTACAATACCGGATAACATCCCACGGACAGTAAATATCGGTGTTTCCGAAATGATAACCATCGTACCACTCCTTAACTTCCGGATAGTGGTCTGAAAACGTGTAATCATCCAGAAGTTTTTCAACCTCATTGTCCGTAAATCCAAAACTCTCATCATACGGAACATTTAAAACCGACAAAACCTCGAAATTGTTAAATCCTGTAAAAATACTTTCTTTGGAAATACGCAAGCATCCTGTTAAAACGGCAAACTGCAGACTATCATTGGTCTTTAAAGCCATTCCGAAAAGTCCCCTAATGAGTGAAACCATCTCCCGATAATAGCCATTCTGAAACGCTTTATCCAGTGGAACATCATATTCATCTATGAGGATTACGGTTTTTTGTCCATAATGCCTATGCAATAAATGTGACAGTATATATATGCTTGATGTCAGTATATTCTCATCCATAGAATATTTACCATTATGCAATGCGACAATTGCCTGATACTGCTCCTTTTCATTATCAGATAGTTTGTCACTCTCTGACAAAAATGAAAAACGTTGTGCCTCTCTTCCTGCCAGCTCTGTGATACGATACCTTGCATCCTCATAAGATAATCCTTCCACGCTCTTGAGTGAAAGAAATATGACCGGGTATTTTCCCATATATTGTTCGCAAATTTCCTTGTTTCCCGCAATATATAACCCGTCAAACAATGTCGTATCCGCGCCTGCCTCAAAAAAAGCCCGCAGCATACTCATATTTAATGTTTTTCCAAAGCGGCGGGGACGGGTAAAAAGAGTCACTTTGCTCCAATCTTTTCATTGTAATTCTCGACTTACATTGATTTAAGAGGCTTGTTCGGACAGGGAAATTTTAATGTTCGGATATCTCCGGATTTGCACAGAAAAGTCTTTGTATAAGCAATGACACACTAGATGTCCATGAATCGACATATCTGGGGAACCCTTAAAAAATCGCCTGCTGCCCAGGAACCATGCTGAGAAATTTATGCCTAAGTTTATAAGTTGTTTCGAATTTTCATAAACTCTTTAGCATGTTGTCACAACCTGTTCATAATGCACTGGTAATATAAAACCACCAAAACAAAAGGGGCTGTTGTATTTTAACAAACGGTGTTGGGGTGCTGTCAGTTCCGACTAAAAACAATTCGCGAAAGCGATTTTTCTTATAGATCCGCCACAGAATATCTTTTCCTCCCTCTGTGGCGGGATTTTTTATGCACATTGCCTTCTGGATATTGGCATATGTGTGAAAATCTGCTGACTGAATTTTTTTCTTCTCTCTTTCGGGACATATGTATAAAAACTTATTGGCTATGTCCCTCTTCTTTTTTCTTGTGGGACATATGCATGGAAACTTATTGGTTATGCCCCTCTTCTTTTGCTCACTGGGACATATGCACGGAAACTTACCGGCTATGTCCTTCTTCTTTTGCTCGCTGGGACATATGCATGGAAACTTATCGGCTATGTCCCTTTTCTTTTGCTCACTGGGACATATGCATGGAAACTTATCGGCTATGTCCCTTTTCTTTTGTTTCCCGGGACATATATGCCAGAAAAAACGCTATATGTCCCATTGCCGCAGACATAAGGGACATAATGCAAAGGAATGATTCTATATGTCCCACTGTGCCAAAAAGCGGGACATAACAGAGCAAAAATTTTCTATATGTCCCCAGGATCGCCTTGCTTATTACCGTTTTTTGTATGTCACGGTCTCCTCCCCGCTGACATGCGACTGGTTGCGCTTTTCGCGCATGAGGATTTCTGCAATCTCACGCTGTGCTGTTTTTGAAATTCCTTTTTCTTTATAATAAGGTGATGGCTTTTTGTCTTTGCCCGCACTGTTTCTGGCAACACTTATTTCGCGCGGTGCATCCACCAGCAGATGTATGTTGTTGGCAGAGCCTCCGGAGAAAATAATTTTAATGTTATCTCCCAATGTAATGTATTCGCCCGGTTTCAAGCTCAGTTTCAACATAAGAACCTCCATGTTTATTCCCCTTCATCCAGAGGATGCAACTCTCCTTATAAGAATGTTGCACCTTGACGTGGGGATATATACGGATTACCATGCATTTCTGTACTATCACTCAAGAATCTGACTTCTATGAAAGGAGCAACAAAATGGGAACCACACAACCGATTCGAAATCGCAAGGAATTGCAAAAATTCAGCACGTACTACCAGACGGTCAAACCACACCCCCGCAACTATGCCCTGATTATCCTCGGTCTTAATACGGCATTGCGCATCAGTGACCTTTTACAGCTGCAATGGTTCGATGTCTATGATTTTTACACGCAGCGTTTCCGTGAACATCTGCTTATACTGGAACAGAAAACCGGAAAACAAAATTACATTGCACTCAACAAAAATGCCAAGAATGCCCTACGATGGTATATGGATGCCTGTTTTCCACAGGAATGTGATTATCTGTTTTGCAAAAACACTGACCGGCAGCATCCCATCAACCGTTCGCAGGCATACCGCATTGTAAAAGAAGCCGCAGCCCAAACTACAAACAGCCGCATGGTCAGCTGTCACTCCATGCGGAAAACGTTTGGCTACCACGCATGGAAACAGGGAGCACAGCCCGCACTGCTTATGGGTTTGTTCAATCACTCTTCCTATGATGTCACCAAACGCTATCTTGGAATTGAGCAGGATGAAAAGGATTCTGTCTATTTGAAAATAGATCTGTAATCAAAAATTTAAAATTTTTTATTTTTGGGGTTAAGTTCCAGAAAAGCCATCCGATATAAAAGGTGTAAATAAAAATGCAACATTCTTATAATGATTGTTGCATTTTTACGTTACAATTTTATTATGTTTATTATCTGTAAAACTATGTGTCCTTTTTTCTTTTCCAACCAGATCTTTGGACTCCATTTTTCTTAAAAGAACTGCTACCCGCGCCGTGCTGATTCCAAGCGTATCGCTGATTTTTCCTGCTATAACCTGAATCTATGGAGAAATGCATCATTTATGTATTATACAGTTTTATTTTTTCCTGCTATAATCAAGGTAATTACAATAATTTTGAACGAAAGACGGTATTAAAATGAAAATTTCTGACGCATGTAATCATAAAAAAAGCTTATCTTTTGAGATATTTCCTCCGAAAAAGGACAGTGAACTGAAAAATATTGATGCGACACTTGATGTGCTGTGCGAACTGCAGCCGGATTTTATCAGCGTGACGTTTGGTGCGGGCGGCAGCTTAAACTGTAACCGCACGATTGAACTTGCCAAAAAGATCAAGCAGAACTACCATGTGGAGCCGGTTGTGCACCTGACCTGCCTGCATTACAACCGGGCAGAAATTGATGAATTTGCCAGAATCCTTACCGCAGAAGGCATCCAGAATGTGCTGGCACTGCGCGGAGACCGAAATCCGGATCTTACCGAAAAAGATGATTTTAAGCATGCATCCGACCTCATTTCCTATCTGAAACCGAAGGGGGATTTCTGCTTTTTAGGTGCCTGCTACCCGGAATGTCATCCGGAATCTGCCAATAAGATTGAAGAAATCCGCCACCTGAAGGAAAAGGTAAATGCCGGAGCAGAAGTGCTGCTTTCCCAGTTGTTTTTTGACAACACACAGTTTTACCGTTTTGTGGAGGACTGCCGGATTGCGGATATCAATGTGCCAATTGTTCCTGGCATCATGCCGGTCATCAATGCCGCGCAGATCAAGCGAATGATTACGATGTGCGGAGCTTCTTTCCCGGAGCGTTTCCAGAAGATCATTCATAAATTTGAAGATAACAAGGCAGCTTTATTTGATGCGGGTATGTCGTATGCGTTAAGCCAGATCATTGATCTGCTGGCAAACGATACCGATGGAATTCACCTGTATACCATGAACAATCCGGTGGTTGCCCGCAGGATCTGTGAGGGAATTCAGCATATTATATGATGTTTATTGTGTCAGGCCCTTTGTTCTTTTAGGCATTATCTGCAAAAAAGTGATTCCTTCAACTCAATATACCCAATGAGCATCGGTCCGGCCAAAAATAAAAGAACACCTTCCATCACCCTCACAAGAGAAATTTTTTGCGTAAAGCTCATGCTTCCGATCACGATCAGCATGGCAAATGCGCCAAATTTCCACACAAACTTCCAAAGATACTGCATCCTCACACGGATGTAGTTTTTTCCCGAAACCGGAACAAACCGAAGTATTTTTGAAACCGCATCCGATTTTTGCATCCTCCGGCTGAAGGCTTCATTGCTCCATTGATACGGTGCCAATACATAGTTATCCATAAAAACGACCATCCACACATAGCACAGTATCAGCCACGCATCCCGATAAAATATTCCATCAAAAATCAGCGTCATCCCTAACACTAGCACAACAGCTGCAAACATCCAGTATAAAAACCATGCCAGCTGGTCCGTGCTCGCCTTTAAATTCCGGTCAAAATTCTTCAAATTTTCCTGTTGCTTCTTATCCTCTATCGTCATCCTCGACACTCCTGTCTTTTACACATAATACCCATGTGTTTCGATTCAAGCACATTTTTCTGCACTTCACTCAACCCTTGCCGTCTCACCGCATAACCTTCGCTGCCACAACACCTTATGCATTCTCATAAAACGAAGTAAATTCCCCATGCTCAAACTGTCCGATATAATCAAATTCTTTCCGGATGTCATCCTCTAAGTGCGACGACATGATCACGGAACAGTCCAGCACTTCCAACTGCTGCCGGAGCAACCTGTAAAATTCCTTGCGGAAAATCGGATCCATCCCCGCAGTCGGCTCATCTAAAAGAAGAAGCCTCGGTTTGTGTGCGAGTGCAAATGCAAGCTGAAACTTCATATTCTCACCGCGCGACATCTTCTCCACGGTCCGTGCCGTGGTAAGATCCATCTGCTCCATCAGCGCAGCAAACTGATCCATATCAAAGGTATCATAGAAGCTGCCCAGCATCCTTGCATTCTCTCTTGCACTCTTCTGCCGCAAAAACAACCGCTCCTCAGAGACAAATCCGATCTGGTTCATCGACCACGCATGATCCTCCGCGATATCGGTTCCGTCCAGATAAAAGCTGCCGCGATAATGCTTCTTTTCCTCCATAATATAGCGGAAGAATGTCGTCTTTCCGGCACCGTTTTCCCCGATGATTCCCATAATATATCCACTTGGAAGTTCAAAATCCACATTTTGCAAAGCGAACCTGCCTTTGCCGAATAACGCTTTCTTCCCCTGTACCTGCTTCGCAGAAAAAATAATATCTTCCATCTTACAACAATCCCTCCAGCATCTCACGAATATCCTCAGTTCCAAGTCCCGCCTGTTTTGCAAGCGTAATCCACTCCTGCAGGCGTTTTTCCAATTCCATCAGCTGCTTTTCGTGCAGATAATCCGTGTTGTATTTGCACACATAAAATCCTTTATTGGAAACGGAACGGATCAGTCCCTCCCGCTCCAGTTCCTCATACGCGTGCTTCGTCGTGATCACGCTGACGCCGATATCCGCTGCCAGTCCCCGAATGGACGGCAGCGCCTCGTCCGGCTGCAGTTCACCGGATATGATCTGATTCTTGATCTGATTGACGATCTGCTCGTAGATGGCATACGTTCCATGCGGTTCAATGACGATTACCAGTCCCATGTCTCCTCCTTCGTTGCAAGTTCATAGACGGCGAGTTTCTCTCTAATTCCACCCCAACGCTTGTGAAGCGCATAAGAAAGAGGTGCGTAAATGATGAGATAAATAACAAGCGCAACCCAAAATTCCACATTCGTAATCTCCGAAGAACAGATGCCAATCATCACGCAGCTTGCGATCACACTGAATACCGTGATCGGTCCGTTAAAATAACTTACCTGCCCATAAGCTGCCCGCGACGCATTATTCCGCCAGACCAGTCCGTCGTTTGTAATTCCCACACAATAGGACATAAAGAACACCGTTACCAGCTGCAGGATCACGCCTTTTATCATCATCGGCTGCACGATCAGCAGGATGATATCGATTACCGCACACAACGCAAGCGGCAGGCCAATCTTAACCTTTAACATTCTCCGGATATATTCCTCGCGCAGCTTTTTCGATCCGGGAACCAGATACAGCATCGTCGGCAGGGCACTCGTATGTGTGATTGCTGCAAACAGCGCAAGAGCCATCGGAAATATGAGCCATATATACCCAAGCCCTTCCTTTGCACTGCCAAATACCAAAGGCGAAAACGATGCGCCAAACAGGATCACATAAAAGATACTTTTCAATACCTGATCACGGTTCTTATATTCCAGAAAATATTCTCTGATCACGTTCTTATATTTGATTGCCTCTTCCATGCTCCGCTCCTTTCGCCAGATAATACATCAGTTCCTCCGTGTCCGGCTCCCACACCTTAAGTGCCCGGTCATACTCCGCGTGATCATGTTTGACCAGAGCACTGCAGCCCACCGGTGTCTCCTCCATATAGACCAGCCGCCCGCCAAAAGCCCTCAACGCATGACGCTCGCCTGCCACCATCCGGTATGCATCACGGATCGACTCGATATCTCCATACAACAGTTGTCTGCCTTTCTTAAGCAACAGCAGATAGTCCGCAAACCGGTCCACATCCGAAGTAATATGTGTCGAGAGGATCACACTCTTCGTTCCGTCCGCGGTAAATTCTCTTAAAATATGATGGAATTCTTCACGGAAGGTCTGATCAAAATTCGCCCCCGGCTCATCGAGCAGCAACAGTTTCGGATGATGCGCCAGCGCAAAAGCAAATGCAAACTTCAGCTTTTCTCCCTTGGACAGTTTCTTATATTTTTTCTTTCCATCCAACCGGAATCTCTTAAGATATTCCTTTAACAGTGTCTCATCATAATTTTTATAATATTTTCCATAATGTCTGCTGTTTGCGATCAGAGAATCCCAGTCATCGAACCATTCCTCATGAAACACAAATCCAATATCCTGCTGTAATTCCATCTGATTTGTACGGTACTCCTTCTCCTGTATAGAAATCGTTCCATCGTACTCATAAAGTCCCGCCAGAATGTTTAACAGTGTGGTTTTCCCCACACCATTCTCCCCGATCAGTCCGCAGATATAACCTGCCGGAAGTTCAAAATGGATGTCCTGTAATGCAAATGAACCGAATCTCTTGGATACGTTCTCGGTTTTGATCATTGTCTGTTCCATGCCTTTACCTCGTATTTTCATTCGTGCAAAGTTTTGTTCCGTCTGTGTATGTGTATATACACATATATACACCATGTTGTTTTAGTTGTCAACGTAAACTTACACCCATTCGACTTTTTTCTATCTCTCCATCCGGTTTCAGGCGATTGTACGCCTAAACACTCTGGTAACCATTTTAATTTTTTCCGGATCCGCTCCAACAAAATTTGTTTTTAAAAATAAAGGCTTTGGGACATTCTTTCAATGCCCCAAAGCCTTTATTCTTTCTTAAATATCATATACACTTCTTACTTTTAGCCCGACCGGTTCTCCGCTTATGATCCGTACACGCTTCTCACCCGCATTCATATCAAAATAGTTATCCTCAAGAACCATATCCTCATTTTCATTTAAGATTTCCACGCTCTTTGCATATGCCTCTGCCGATACAATGATCTCATTACCCTCGACGCGCGCACGAAGCTTCGGATCCTGATAATGAAAATACTTGTGATACGAAAAGATTACACTTGACGCACCGATGCATTTGCCATCTTCCCATGCTTCGTAACTGACATATTCCTCAAAGCAATCAATAGATTAAATTCTTAAACGCAACATTCATACCGCCCGTGGAACCATCATAATTATCGCTGTCATAATTGTCATTAACTGCAATAACCCGTACCTGATAAAGTAGAAATATCTGCTCCAGAAGACTACCGACTTCAATATAATCCCTTCCGAGTCTGGATAAATCCTTTACAACAATGCAGGATATTTTATCAGCCCGGACATCCTCCATAAGCTTCATATAATCCGGTCTTTCAAATTTTGTTCCGGTAAATCCATCATCACAGTATTCCTGTACCTTCGTATCCTTAAGCCCGAATGATTGCCAATAAATGCTTCTAACAATTCCCTCTGACTGGATACACTGTTACTCTCCTCCTTCTGATTTAATGATACATCCTCATCTTCCATAGAAAGGCGAATATACATAGCAGTTATCTTACTCATTCAAATCACCTTCTCTCTTATTTTTTACCTGTAACAGTTCTTCCAGACAATCATCATAAACCAGATTTACGGAAATTCTGCCACCTTCAAACACCTGTACCTTGTCAACAAATGCATCTGCCAGCTCTTTGTTGAGTTTTCTGCATTTCAGATATTTATTGATAAGATTTTCCCAGTCCGCATCAATCTTATAATTCTTTGAATACAAGTTCTGAGATATTAAAAGATTATCTATCTCCTTCTTCAAAGCTTCGCTTTTTAAAAGATACTGCTGTTTTAATGTCAGATATTCGCTCTCATTAATCAAATGTTCTGAATAATCTCCATATAACTCAGAGAACTTGCGGTTTACCTTCTCCAGTTCCCTGCGCTGTCTGGTAATGGCTTTTTCATACACATCGTATTTTTTCAGTCCGCTGCTTCTTGCATTTAATTCTCTTATTACTCTTAATGCGTCAATACAGCAACGCATATGATTTGAAATCTGAGCAAATACAGCTTTGTTGACATCCTCCTGATCAATTTTGTGTCTTGAACATGCCTGATTAATACCATCTGAAAAAGTTCCACAAAAATATACATACGATTTTGTTGTTCTTGGAGAAAGTCTCATTCCCTTGCCACAGTCTCCGCATACAATTTTTCCCTTTAGTAAATTCTTTTCATTAGGTGGGTGTTTTGTAAACTCTTTTGCAAAATAAGCATCCGAGATTTCCTTTACTCTTTCCTGTGCCTTTTCAAATGTCTCTTTGTCAACAAGTGGCTCATGCGTATTTTCAACAATGACCCATTCACTTGGATCTGTTGCATGGAGTGGAATATTATTGTATTTCTCAATTACAACTTTCCCATGCACCGCCGAACCAATATATGCCTGATTTGTCAGTATTGACTTAACTGTTGTTTTGGTCCATACACCATTGGTTTTTACATTCTGCTGGTAACCAAGAGATTTTAAATACATCAATGGTGACATTATTCCCTGCTCATTCAGATATTTTGCAATTGGTGTATATCCTTTGCCCTCTAAAAACAATTTATAAATAAGCCTGACATTTCCAGCAGTTGCTTCATCCACAACAATTCTGTTCTTCTCCGTCTTGGATTTCAGATATCCATATGGAGCAAAACCGCACATATATTCATCCGTAGTCCATTTTCTACGATGTGCAGTTGAAACTTTCTTGGAAATATCCTTTGCATAAAACTCATTTACGATATTTTTCAAAGGCATCATAATGTCTGTGCCCGGTCTGAACGAGTCAAAATCATCCGTAACAGCAATGAATCTTACATTGAGAAAAGGAAACACTCTTTCAATGTAGTTCCCCATCTCCACATAATTTCTTCCAAGTCTCGATAAATCCTTAACAATAATACAGTTAATTCTTCCTCTTTTTGCATCCTCAAGCATTCGCTTAAAATCCGGTCTTTCAAAATTAGTACCGGTAAAGGAGGCATCATAATATTCCTCTTCAATTACAATATCTTCGTGATCTTTGACATAATTCTTCATAAGTTCCATCTGTGTTTCGATTGTCCCTCTCTCAATGTTCTCTTCCGTTTCATGAGACAGTCTTGCATATAATCCAGCCTTAAAAAGTACCTTCTTCTCTTTATCCGGTAAGGCTGTAGCTTCTAGTGGCATCATATTTTTTCTGCTTTTTCTTGCCATATTACACAGCCTCCCTTCTGCTGATATTTAATTGTCCACCCGGTTCTTTATCTACTTGATAGCCCAGTTTTTCAACCGATTCTAATAACTGCTTATAACAATCATCAAAATCAAATACGATCTCAACCTCTTTATTCTCTGAAACTCTTACTTCACAAATCAGTTTTACAACCACGTCCCTGGTCAGTTCCTTAATATCCTTGTATTCGGTAAAATAATTCATCCAGAGATGCTTATCATCCTTCTCCTCAAGAATTAAAGCAATGTCTCTCTCAATCTGGCGAATTATTTCTTCTCCCTCTTTTGCTTTTTTCAGATATGCCTCATGAAGTTCAAGATATTCTTCTTTAGTAAGAATTCCGTCCTTCATATCTTCATACAGTGAAGTTTTCAGTCTTTTACACTTCTCAACTTCCTCAAGTTTTTTCTGTTTTCTTGCTTCAAGACTTTTTACATCAAGCTGCTGGAAAGGAATTGTTCCAATATAATCAAGTATTTCTTCCAGATTCATTACGTTTTTGATATGAAGCTTTAACATTTCAAGCACCGTATCCTCTAATAACGATACTGATATTGAGTGCTGTGAACACTGCTTTGTCAATTTATGATTAGAGCAGATATAGTAAGCGTATTTCTTATCACCTGCTGTTGTAATTTTTCTTGTCATTGGTGAACCACAGTCTGCACATACTGCAATACCTGAAAGATTATAGACCACATCTGAATCCGGAGATATTCTCGTACCCATTCCCAACAACCTTTGAACAATCTCAAAATCCCTGTCACTAATAATCGGCTCATGATTTTTTTCGATTCTTATCCAGTCAGATTCCGGCTTAACAACCTCCTGCTTCACTTTATGATTTGGTGTCGTTCTTTTGCCTTGAACAAGATTTCCAATGTAAATCTCATTTTCAAGAATCCTACGGACCGTGACTGAACTCCATACCGATTTTTCATTCTGTAAAAATCCAGTCTGATAACCGCTCCCTGTGCTCTGCTTATATTCCATAGGTGCAAGCACACCCTCATTATTCAACTGTGTTGCTATTGCATCCTGACTCATTCCGTGAAGCTTTAGCCGGAAGATTTCCTTCACAATACCTGCTGCATAAGTATCAATAACCAGCTTATGTTTATCATCTTCTGATTTTTCATACCCATAGGGAACAAATGCACCGATATACTCACCATTTTTTCTCTTTACATCCAAATGGCTTCGTATCTTTATGCTGATATCCCTGCAATATGCATCATTGATCAGGTTTTTAAACGGAATAATAATCTCATCACCCTGTGACTTTCCAGTCACACTGTCATAGTTATCATTGATTGCAATAAACCTTACACCAAGAGCCGGAAATAATCTTTCGATGTATCGACCTGAATCAATATACTCGCGTCCAAAACGTGAAAGATCCTTTACCACCACACAATCAATTACTCCTCGCTTAATATCTTCCATCATCGTCTGAAAAGACGGACGGTCAAAATTAGAGCCGGAATAACCATCATCCACATATTCTTTAACTATTCTAATGTCTTTTTTGTCTGCAAGGAAATTTCGGATGAAATCCTTTTGATTTGAAATACTATTACTCTCAGCTTTTGCGTTGGTAGAAACATCGCCATCCTCCTTAGATAATCTAACGTAGATGGCTGCATGATAGATTTTTGAGATTTGTTTACTCATATCGCAACACTCCTTTAAATATTCTACGTCAGATGTACCCAACTAAAATATCAAAGGAAGTTATGCCATATTCATTTAGTCCTTGATCATATCATAGCACAACTCCCTTTCATTTTCCATATGATTCTGAAAAAAGATTCTAAACTGTAAGCAGCATATTTTTGAAAGCTTCTTCTATGGAAACTCCATTATTGGCAAAGCTTACTTTAACTTTCATCTTCCCCACTCTCATCATATAGGGATTCCCAACTTTTCTTATAAACTTCTGCTGTCTCTTTTCAATCGTATCATTCAGATCAGCATGATAAGATGCCATATCGGGCATTTCATTAATCTTGACATCACTAAAATCAGTATCAAGCAATGCTCTGTATTCTTCTGCTGTCATAAAATCTATCCCCCCTTTCAGTAAAAATGCCACCCATAAAATACAGGTGGCTATGTAACCCGGAGCAAATGCCCCGGTAATATTTAATTGTACTTTTCATATGCCCCAATCTGGATTTTTACACATTCTGTAATCTTATCAAGTAGTTCTGTATCTGAAATTGAAGCAACTACCCTCTCAATCTGAACATTTACATCAATGGATACAATCTGCTCACATAATGCCATACTGTCAAATACCTCAAAATCTGTGTCAGTAACCTTTACCTTTGCAGCCGGTATTGGACAGTGGGTTGGCAGATATTTCTTTTTCCATGTTTTTGTGGACATGGCTACTGCTGTGACAACCGGTGAATACTGATTTGCCTTGTTATTTGAGATAATAATATAAGGTCTTGTATACTTCTGAATGCTCCCTTTACTTACTGACTCCAGATTTGCAATAACAATATCGCCTCTGTTCAGTTTCATCTATGTCATTCCTCCTGTTCCCTGATATATTCTTCTGCCTCATCCTCTGTCGGACAGGCAACAATCCGTTTCCCATATTCATCAATCACTACTGTTTCGCCCGGAAATATAATCAGTTTTAATTTTCTATTTTCTTCTGTCATATCATTCAAAAGAAATGAGAGCAGGTTCATAGCCCCTGCTCTCTGCATTAATACTGATTCCATGTTCCGCTGCAAGTGTCATTACAGCTTTAATCTCATTAAGTTCCATTGAAATGTCTACCACATCTCTTACCAGCACACAGATAATGGCATCTCTTTCAATATAATATCTTAATCGTTCAACCGCTTTTTTATCTGTATTGAAAACTGTCTCAACAACTTCCATGCCGGACTTTTTTGCATATGCCTCGATACGGTCAGCTGTATCATTTGCATTATTCCTTACAAATATCAGACACTGCTTTTCTTTGGAATCCTGCATATTGCCTCCTATCTGCCGTCCCTGATGTTATGATAGAACTTTGATACCGTATCAAGCACCAGCCCTCTTATATCACTTTCCTGAACAGGCTCTTTGTACATCATCTCATAACACTCTTCAAGTTCTCCATTAATATCCTCCACATAGATATCATATTCGCTGAGTTTTCCAAGTGTATCAATAACGGTCTCATCTGTTGCACCAATCATATCCTTTGAAAGTGTTATGATTGTATTAACATCTTCTTCCATATTTAAACCGATAATGGCATATTTCATCGGAAATGAAACTCCTTCTGTAGAAGCAGGCTCTGAAAGCATAGCTACAATTTCATAGCCATTATCCTTACAATACTTTTCAAGCAACTTCGGCACAAAATGATCTGTAGCCTCTAATCCTGTTTTTGCACAATATATAATTGCTCTTTCCATCTTAAAATCTCCTTATAAATAATATTGATTTGATACTGTGCGCACTTTATCTCCTCACATAAGCTGACTTATCTGTACTCTCCACACCATCACACCTAAACATTTCTTTTCTGTCGGTGACCATAAATCAGTTTGTGTGGGAAGATAAAATACTATCTTCCCGGTTTCTCAACCTTCCCCGTATCGGGTAACATATCCTTTGCCAGCCACAATCACTTCGTAGTTTCCTGCCCATCTGGACTTACGAAAGTAGCCACTCTCTGAAAATGCGTTTTGCTGAAATTCAGGTGCACTTATTATCTCATTACCTCCGGCTGCTAACCCGGTAGGCACAACCCTCTGCTCTTATCCTTAAAGGCTCCTGCTGTTACGTTTCTCATAATCGGCTACAGCTCTGAGGATAGTCATCGCACGAAATGGGATTCTGCCACCCTGTCATAGACAAGGCGATATAAGCTCGTGGGATATGCGTGTCCTATTCTGTTTTCAATATTCAACGGTTCTTTTCTCAGAACCTGAACAAAGTATAACTGACACCACGCATCTTCTACAGTAACCGACACTCTTTTGAACTAAGAGTAACACTCCCACCTGTTCCAAATCCTTATAAAAAAAGCCGGACTGCATTATCAAAAATGCAATCCGACTTTTTTATTCTGTCAGAAGTTTCATATTGTCAACGGCATTTAATACCATATTCCGGATAAACTGTACTTCCTTCTCCTTCAGACCAACCAGCAGATCATCGACTTCTGCCTTTCTTTCACACCCACACACAAGATAATCCAACGTTATATGA
>ERZ773149.48-NODE-48-length-122358-cov-5.938955_pt1 | contig 122358 bp, 139 predicted proteins | sample MGYA00511081_ERZ773149 | MGnify/ENA primary metagenome ERZ773149 (study PRJEB29015, sample SAMEA2737846) | human gut metagenome | biome: human gut; feature: human-associated habitat; material: faeces | place: China | collected 2012 ...
AGACTGGCGATATATATAATAGCAATCTCTTTTTATTAAAAATATAAAATAGTAATGTAAAAATTGACAATATCAAATACATTGACTGCGGAGGATATGGCACTCTGGCTGCCTTTTCTATTGGCAAACTATTATACTGCAAATTCAACGGAAACAATAAAGTATCTGAAGTTACACAACAAGACATTGCTCAATTGCCCAGCGAGTACACATTGAATTCCTCTATTGGAGTATATAGGTGTGTTTTAGTTAACGCCCGTAACACAGGCAGTCTTCAAATCGATACGTATGGAAAAATCACTCTGTACTGTCCATATTCGTATTTATATGGGTACGTGATTATTCCAATAAAATAGTAACTCCTCAATAAGGCTTTGTAGAGTGGTTTTTGGCGAAAATACATTTTCCTCTGAATTAAAAGGAAAAACATACAAAGCTATTATTGGATTTTTCCATAAACCATCTGATAATCCATTTTCTTTTGATAACGGGTATTTTATTGCTTTTCAATCTACATATCTGCAAGAAGAAAATATGTTTGTTATCATTGGATTTGGTTTCAATGGAACTATTGAAAATAAATTTCTTGCTCTTAAATAGTAACACCTTTAGAATCTCAAATATTGATTCGTCTTCACACACAATAACGATTCACAGAGTTTCCAAAAATAAAACTCTTTTACATTGCGCAATACTATATTATACCAACGATTGCGCTGCATTGATCAATATGGATATGAGGGACGGTACAATGACATCCACAAAAGTATGGTCTATATGCGGCCCAGAATCTCCTACTGCATCTATTAGCAATGGAGATTTAAAAATATCAATTAGGCCATGGAGAAACGTCACTCTGATTATGCCAGGGAACGAATTTTCAGCAACTTTGTCTGACTAAATAGTAACTCATTTTTTACGTTTACTGCGCCAGCCGAAATATCAATCGCCAATAATAAATCTGCAAAAGTTGGTCGCGTAATCTATGTTGCTATAAAGTTAAAAATTATATCTGCTTTAACTTCCGAAACAATCTTAAAATTCGAAAGCAATGCAACAAATGAATCTACAACTTTTTTAATAGGAAAAGGAATTGAATGGAATATTACGGATATTATTTATGGATACATTGGTAAAAATTCTATAGTTATTGCCAACAAAAACTCTGTGTCAATCGGAGATTATTTACACATCAATACTGTAATCATATTGTAACGCATACAAAATAGTAACCGGCTCAGGAGCTCAGAAAACATAACTTCTGGTTCTGATCTTGCTGAAGATGTACTTATAAAATGTGACTATGGAGAAATTAGGTTATTCACAATACAAAGCACAGTAACTATCAATCAAGGTTCTCCGGATGGCAAAGGCGGATTTCTACTTGTATATCAAAGCAAAGCCGGCAGCGAATACGGAATTGTTGTGCTTTTTTCTTACGCTGAAACTATATGGATGAAAATCAAATCTACTACTTGGGCGAGTGGAAAAAAATACAATTGTCTTAAAACAAAATAGTAAGACACCCTCAAAATACGTGACTTCTTTAGAAAGTTACATGAGAAATGCTCCTGAAGGCGTAAGTTTTTGCGATTGCCAAGCCGCGGATGATAATCCGTTTAAAGGTAATATGACAATATGTATGACGTTTGTTAACTCAGATCATAATTGAGGGATGCAGTATGTTTTTATGAATGAGCATATCAGTCATCGCATGTTGGTGAATAACACTATGCAAGAGTGGAATTCGATAATATGATGTTTTTTCGTCCTCCTGTTTAGTCTGCGGGAGTGCCTTTCCATTCTCTACCGCCTTCTCTTCCGAAATCTTCTGCAAAAGCGCATACTCAATAAGCTGCCATCTCTGCCAGCTTCGAAAATTCATATGAATCCATCCAGATCAGGCTATGTATCTTCGGAATGATGCCCGTACATTTTCTTCTGATACTGTAACATACATCATGGTCGTATCTGGTTTTTCGTGTCCTGCATAATGCTGGATTTCTTGCAGTGGAATACCTCGATTACCGGCATCGGTCAGCAATGTTCTTCGGAACTTGTGTGGATGAGCATGAATATCAGTCTTCTGTCCGAGTGTCCGGAGCATAGACTGTATAGCCTGCTTGCCTAATCTTGTATGTGGTTGTTTAGAACTCACAAACAATGCCGGATTCGCGTCATTCCTGGATAACAGGTATTTTCTCAGATGATATGCGCATTCATCTGTGAGATACACTTTCCTCTCTTTCTTGCCCTTCTCTCCGTAGATGATAATCTCGTTTCTGTTCCAATCAATATCTCTCCTATCCAGCCGTACCACTTCACCTATTCTGGCTGCTGTACTGTATAAAAACTCCATGATTGCGATATCCCTCTGGCACCGTGCAGAGCAACGCAAATGCTCGCGCTCTGCCGGTGTAAAAGGTTTCTTAATCTTCTGTGGTACCTTGATTTTCTTAAGACGCCGCATAGGATTGATGTTGATGTATCCTTCATCCGATATCCATGCAAAGAAGCTGCTCAGATACCGTCTGATCGTATCCATGTACGATATTGATATCTTTCTTGTTTCCTGGTACATTGCCAAATAATACCGAATATCATTGGTTGTGATGTCCTGCAGGCGTTTATTCAATGATGTGATCAATTTGGTCACACATTCTTTGTATCTGTCCAATGTGCCAAGACTGCAGTTCTCGATTCTCTTACTGGCCAGGAATGTGTTCAGGATCTTTTGCCATCGCAGCTCGCTTGTTACAAGCTGTGTGCACTCTTCCTGGACCTCGATTCCGTGGAATTCGATTGCCATTACATTCTCCAACTTCTGCAGTTGTTCATTACTTAGTGTTTCTGCCATCTTTTCCAGTATTTGATTCTGGATCTGGTCAATTTTTGTCATATAAAAAGCACCTCCTACAGTGCTATTTTGCCATGTAAGAGGTACTGTTCACAAACCAATTAAACAGGAGTAGGAAAATTTTTAGTTCCATGTTCCAGCTGTTTTTGTGTGATAAGTAAGAGTTGGAACATTGCATCCAAATAAAATGTACGCACCATAATCTCCCCTTCCATATTTTTGGACGATCATTGAATATCTAAATGCAAAGATAAAATTTACAAAAACTATTATTCCTTCACTTACAGGTATCTTATTATCAAAAACAATTTGTGCCGCTTGATCGGCTGATTGTGCCTCCGCTTGAGTAATTGTTCCTCCGTCAATGAATTTGAGTCCGGACGAGTTACTATTTTATTATTCGATAATAGATATTTTAGTCCAAGTTTTTTCCTTATAAGTTGCTGCGGCTATTGAATTTGAAGCGTTATTTATTCCTATAAAATTGGCAACTCTAATACTACCAGAACACATTAATATTCCCCAAGCCCAACCGCCAAAGAGTCCTCCGATAGTTCCCCATACAAAGTAAGCATGTGGCTTTTGAGATGCGTTAATAAAGTTTTCTATGTTATTATCTAGATTCATTAAATTTGGGTTACTATTTTATTTATCGCGCAAAAAGATTATATGATTTTCCAATCACCCCATAAGCCATCCTTTGAATGGCATCTTATCCAGATGTTATTCCTGTATGGGGCTAGCACAATTTGAGTTCCGTATGTATCTAAATAATCACTAGATGCAATATAAAACACACGTGTATTAGCTCCATCAGTGGGGCTGTTTTTACTTCCATTAGGCATAGACCAATTATGGATTTTATTAGAGCCTTTGATTCTACAGTCATTCAAATCATTTGATTCTGGGACAGGTTCTGCTGCAAAAAAGGAGTTACTATTTAATTGATTTAAAGCAGCCGGTAAAGTCATCGTTCCAGCATCGAGGCCAAAGGTCTTTGATGTCAATTTATTGAGCACCGCATCAGCAAGCTTATCGTAATCAATCAGTTTGTTTGCCGCATCCTCCGCACTGTAAAGCATAAATTTATCTGCATCTTTTGGTGTTGTTTTTGCCGGATATTCATTAAATTTTGCCATATTAATTCTCCTTTTCTATATTGAACTTTTTATAGAGCTGATTAATTAGTTTCTCCTGTCGGTCAAGCTGTTCTTTCTGGCTTTTAATCATCGCAAACATAGCCGGTATCATGATACGTTCGTTCCAGTTCTCAGCTTTGCCATCTATGTGGTCAACCGCCAGAGGAAAATATATATCCACATCTTCCGCACGGAACATCGGAAATTCAACTCCAACACGCTCATCATGTTCTTCAAGATATCCGTCTTTGTACCGTGCCATTATTGGTTCGATGTTATACAGGCTTTCAATGAATTCTTCCGTCAATGAATCTCCAAGAATCTTGTACCTTTCAGATGATGAGCCATATGCGCGAAGTCTATAATCGTTATTTGAAATCCAAGCATTCCATCCAGATGTTGTAAAGCCAAAACCATACACTTTCATGCTTTGCCTAAATATCGGTTCGTTATTTTCATCATCAAAAGTGCACGGACCAGATACATTCATATTTTTGACTTCCAAGTTACAATTTTCGGCAGTCAAATTTGAAAACTTACCGGTATCAGCCGATACTTCTGTTGCACTAATATTAAGCTCTTCGGCAGTCCAGTCGATTCCCCACGCCGTTTCAACGTATTCAATGTCCGCAGTGCTGCTAAAGTATTTCTCGGCACTAACAGGATTTATTCCAGTATCTGAAAAACAAATTCCTGTATATTTCATGCGCGTAGAATTTTCTTCATAGCTTGTAAATGCAGTGTAGCCTGAGTAATCTATCAGTCCCTTCACGGTGCCTTTTTTATCTTTAATCTTTAGGTATCCGTTGCCGTTTTTGGCTCCACCTAGAATTGCGGCATTTCCCATCAATGCGTCTAAACTGATGTACAGATGTCCATTCAAATAGTAGAGACCTTTAAATTCTCCGTCATTGGACAATATCTCAACAATCTGCTCCTGCGTAAGCATGCCAACGTCAACAGCAACCTGCCATGTTTGCTGATCGGCGATTTTAGTTCTTCCGGAATCCGTATAAATTGTTGCACGTATCATTCCGTCAGCACCAAGAGAATAGCTATCTGGATTAATAGTTATTCCACTGGTCTGTGAATTAAAGGCCATTTTTGTCCATGTTTTTCCGGCATCTTTGCTGTATTCTACTACCCACCAGGTTTTAAAAGTTGCTTCGTCACCCTGTCCATCTCTGTAATACGCATGAACATTGAATGGATTAGGAGTTATTTTCTTATCCTGTCCCATCATCAGGACTCCTCCGTTGGCTCTCAGATAATACGTTCTTCCTGGAGGCCCGTCTTCTCCACGCATTCTCGCCCATGTATATTTCGCTGGGTCTGCACTGTCCGTCTTTTCGAAATCGGAATAATGACCAATGTAAATTCTATCTGTATCAGTTGTGGAAAAATCCACAGTTCCGTCAATACTATTTGCATAAGCGGTATGGATGTAAGAAGTTTCTCCGTTCTCTCCCGGAATGCCAATTCCATCCGCTCCGTCTTTGCCGTGAAAACGGCTCCAAATGTAATCTTTCGGATTATCAGACGGTGTTTCTGTAGTTTTATTGTCCGCAATTCCAACATAGATTGCTTCTGTGACTGTATAGATTTCATCCCCGGTACTGTCCAGTATGGGACTTTCGGCGCTGTCCAGAAGTTTTACATAATCTGGGCTATCACTCATATCAGAGCCATCCGGCATGGATGCGTATTTTCTCCATGTATAAAGCTGTTTTCCATTTTTCCCTGATTTCTGCTTGGAAATCGTAAATCTCTTCGTTATAGAAAGATTAATCAGGTACGTTGCCTTAATATCCAGCCATCCATTGTCTGCACTCAAGCCTGTGACAGTGTAAGTATGCGTATCTACATCCCAAGAGCCGGTTACACTGTCTGATTTTGTAATGGTATAGCTACAATCATTTGTGATATCTGACGAGCCGTACATAACTTTCGCTGTAGTTGCCACTGTTGGAAATACCGGAATGTTTCCTTCTGAATCAGCTGAGATTGTTTGCATCTCATTAGAAAGCTGCATCGACATATTCTTGGATTGTGCAATCTCGTTATCCATCTGTTTAAGTCGATTACCGAGAGATGCATCTCCAATAACGATGCTGTCACCACTGATGATTACTTTTTTAGTGTCCATATCAACCTGGAAGATGATATTTCCACTCTCATCCCTTACAGTAATCGCACCTGTGTTAATCCATTTCGCATTAATTCCAATAACATTGAGTATCTTTGCGATCATGGTTCCATCAACCAACCATCCTGAATTCCATGTATTACCGCCATCCGTAGACATTGCCCATCCTGCAGCACTGAACTTTACCACTACAGCTGAATCAGCTAATGCTGGTTTATCGCAAAAGTAAAGAATGGTGCTTCCATCTCCCATTGTTTCATGGATTGGAAAAAGACCATTCTTTGTTTTCATTGCTTCCTGCAGATTGTCAAATGCAGTATCCCATTCTGTTTTCTGCTTTTTAAGATTTGCTCGCAGTTCCTTGTAAACTTGAGTAGCCTGACTATATCTCGTACTTGAGAGGCGCGTAGGTGCTTCAGCACCAGATATCAGATTCTGTGATGTATGAGCCGTATACTCCACATTCGTGAAGATTGTTTTGTGGTACCGTTTTTTTGCATCGATCACAAGGCCAAGGTCACCCGCTTCCCGTGCGGGATCTGCAGGTGTGCTGATTGACATTGGACGAAACTGTATTCCATTTAAACGTTCACCCAGATATGCAGCCACAGTTGCTCCACTTCCATCTTGGATCAGCTTGTTTCCGGAGATTTCCAAAACATATCCATCTGAACCGTATTGATGAGTTGTTTCCTCTGCACTATCTCCATCTTCCTCGCCCACGCGGATCCCAGTAATCACTACATCGTCTGTCTGTATCGTTGAGCCTGTTAAAAGATCGCTGATTTTTAAAATCTCATCAGTATCGTTGGCATCTATTATATTTAAATTACCATTTTTTAATGGTATTTCTATAACTGTACTAATTTCCTGACCTTTTGAATCTAATATCGCATTTCCAGCAATATCAGTCCAGATCGTATCTTCCTTTCGAACCCAGGTCGCTTCCAGGAGATCTGTGTTGTACCACCGCGCGGACAATTTTCCAAATCGATCAATCCTGAAGAACTTACATGCAATCTGGCCTACCCACTGCAATACCTGCCGGAAAGTCAACGCAGAGTCATCTGGTCGGTTCTGTACAATAAAATTATCATTGTCAAAAGTTGCTGTATCTGATGCCAGGGTAACTCCGCAGCAACTGCAGGCATCCCTTACTATGGTTCCAAGAGTAGCCGGATATACAAGTTTGCTGAGGGAATACGGCTGATCAAACTTGGTCATATCATCAAAAGCCTTTACAGATATCGAATTGCCTGACTCTTCCCCTGGTTCCGCTGTGAATTTACCTTTATCTAGCCACTCAACAGCCCCATTCAATAATTCCAACCCTACTTGCACAATTATTACAGCGCCGTTGAAGTCATGCTCATCAAATCTTCCATCAATATTATTTAGTTTCAGTGTCAACTGCTGTGCTATTGCAGCGCCCAGATCAAAACTGCTTGTATTTGATGTTCCTTCAGATATCTGAAGCGTATAGATGTCCAGGTCTTCCACGGTATCGTTACTTCCATCCGGGAAGTTGATGATCACTTTGTGATGAAATATTCCTTTTTCTTTTAAAGCTTCTTTGTAAGCTGCTGTTGTTTTTATCATCCTGTCACCTCTGAATAATATCTACAGATACAGATCTGTACCAATACAAGCCATCTCCAATATCTCCTAAATGTTCTTTGCTCAGCGTACCTCGGTAGCTTTGTATCGTGATATCAATTCCATCATCACGAAATGAGAACGGAAAGAATCCTGGAACCAACGTATTTTTAATCGTTTTCACCTGTGCTTCTGTCAGAAATTCCCATTTTATACTTAAATTTTTCTTCTGTGCAACTACTGCTCCAACCATTAATCCTGCCAATGTACGACCGGTATCAGATGTCCATATGATCTCATCATTTACGCTCAATGATGTTGGTGCCGGAAGCGTAGTGCTCCCGGACCATAATATTTTCTTTGCCATATCACTTCACCTCCACTGAGTTGTATCTGATGTCCATGGCTGCTTTTGCTTCCTGTGTTGCTTTTGCAATCTGTGTGGAGTCCAAGTAGAATCCCATATCAGTCAACGCTGCAACAATCCGCATCACAGCACGATTTATAATTGATTCCAGTTCTGCTTTGCTTACGCCAGTTCCGCCTGCTGCCAGAGCTGCTTCAATTGCCATCTTTTTCAGTTTGTCTTCCGGTGCCACGACCTCTCCCTGATGCAGGTTGTCGCCAATCATGGCCAGCTGCGGAGTATTCGGCTTCACATAACCGCCATTCGCCAGATGCGGAATAGTCGGAACTCTAGGAAGAGACATTCCATAATGGCCATAATGTCTTGTTCCAGTGATAGGGTTGGTAAAATCATAGCTGAAAGAAAATGCGTTTTCTATCGCAGACAGTCCGGAATTGAGTTTGTGCATTAAATTATTAATTATGTCAATCACGGCATTCAGCGGAGTCTTTGCCAATGTCACAAGGGAATCGAAAATTCCCTTAAAGATATCTTTAATTCCGGACCACGCCTGCTTCCAATTTCCATGAAATGTACCTTTTATGAAAGTTATGATTCCATTAAAAATCGTCTTGGCGTCTCCCCAAATACGCTTCACGGATTCCAAAAATGTATTCAGGACTGTTCCCAACAGACCAAAGCTCTGCGACCAGTCTGTCCGAAAGATCCCCTTCACATAATCAATGAATGGCTGGAAGATGTATTTCTTCGCAAAGTCAAAGATTGATGTTGCAATTATCTTGAATCCCTGTAAGATTTCTTCAATTCCCTGCCAGCATTTCGAGAAATCATTTGTAAATACACCGGTACAGAAATCAATGAAACCACCCAGAATATCTGTAATCCCCTTAATCACATCACCTGCAACTGCCAGAAGATCTAAAATAAGCTCTCCAAGGCCTCCAATGATCGGTCCAAGAACCGGCATTACATTGTTAACTATCCATTCGATACATGGAACCAGTGCTGTTTCCCATAATGCTTTTAGATTCTCAAATACTTTACCAAGCAATTCAAGAATTCCATCCAGTGCCGGCTGAACATGTTCCTTCCATACAGAGCTGAATTTATCTGATATATAGTCCAGATATGGTGAAAGATATGTATTATAAGCATCAAGGAATGTTCCAAGGATATCCGATATGCCTTGTGTGATGGAGTCAACAAAGGGTTTGAAATACTGATCATAAACTGAATTGATTTTGTCGAATGTATCAGTAAAACTCTGTGAAAGAGCATCAAACGTAACTCTCCAACGTCCAAGCATGTTCTCCAGTGTTTCGGAGATCTTGTCTGTATTCTGGATGACCGGAACAGTAAAAAGTGATACAAAATCTCTTTTGAATTTAACTGCCAAATCTGCAGCTCCAAGAAATCCATCTGCAAATACCTGGATGATATCTGCAGTGATTGCCTTGGCATCATCTCCTGAAAAAACATCAAAGATATCTGCCAGCGCAACGCTGAAATCTCCTGAGAGTTTCGCAATCTCACCTGTCGCATCAAATAATGAAACAATGCGCTTTTTGATATAACCTTTGCTCTTTGCAAGGTATTTATCAACACCTCCAACAAGATTGTCTGCCAGCGTAAGCCCGATTCTGGCCGTAGAACCAGTAATCTTGCCAAAAGCAAGAGCGATATTATTTGCGCATCGATTTGCCGCATTTACAACTGCTGTATCCGTGAAGATCTCTTTCAGATTTTTACCAATATTCCTTACGGATTTATTGATGGAATCTATCTTTTTCTGGGAATCGCCAAATCCAATTTCAAAGCCCTTCTTGAACAGTTTCGCAAGCTCCTGACAACGTTTCTGCAGAGCAGATAGCTTCTCATCTGTCTTGTCGAGAACTGTATCTCCATCAGCAAGGCTTCCATAATCAACCGCCCCTGTCTTTCCCGTTCCTGTTTTTCCGGTCGTCCCAGAAGTGCTGGTCGTAGGTTTATCGAGCTTGTTGATCTTGTCGAATCCCATAAGGGATTTCATTTTCTTTGCAGCATTCTGAGCTGCTTTGCCGGCTTTGTTGGTATTGTTGGTCAGATTGGATGCTGCATCCGAAGCATTGTTAAGGCTGTCATCTGCATCTGCTGCTGAATCAGCTATCTCTGATACACCGTTACCACCACCATCACTGGCTTTATTTCCCGTGATCAGCTCTGTAAATGCTTTAAAGGCGTCTGCCAACGTTGCAAGTTTTCCGATTGCAATGTTAATCACCTTGATTACCGGGGTAAACAGATTGATCAGTCCCTGGCCGATTGTTGCCATGATGGACTGAGTCTGCAGACTTAAGATTCTGCACTGGTTAGCCCACGAATCAGATGTACGAGCAAAATCCCCCTGTGCCGCAGATAACTGGTCCTGAACGAATTGATATCGTAGAGCTACTTTTTCCGCCTCAGTCATTGCCGAGGTTGTCTTACCAAAGCCATTTGCCATGGCATAGGAATCAAGAGCCGTCTGTGTCATTACGACACCGAGATCTTTCAGCGATTCCGTCTCACCAGTAAAGACCGATTTCAGCTTTGTATAAGCCTCATCCTGCGATAAATTGTAAAAAGATGCTACATCACCAGCCAGACCAGTCAATGTTGTTCCCATGTCATAGGCTTGTTTTTCGGAAAATCCGAAAGCTTTCGCCATGGCACCGAACGTACCGGTGTACTGCTTTGCCATGGTCTCAGAGAGACCAAAGCTCTGTGCCGCGCTCTTTGCAAACTCATCGACCTGCGCGGTCATATGAGGGAAAGTAACGTCTACAACGTTCTGTACCTCTGCCAGATCGGAGCCAAGCTCCAGGCACTGCTTGCTGAAATCAATCAGCTTTTTTGTGCCAAAGGCTGCTACCAGCATTGCACCAGCCTTTTTTATTAAACTCAGTCCTCCTGAAAAACTATTTTTCAAAGAGGCAAAACCATTTGAAAAATCATCCCCCATTTCAGAGGATGTTTTCTTTGACTGATCACCAATTTCTTTTAGGTGTTTTTTTACCTGATGGGATCCATTTCTGCTGTCTCTTTCAATAAGGCTCCAGGCTTTTCGAAAGGCTTCACTTGATGACGCACCTTCTTTTTTGTAAATCGAAGCAATTGCTGCTGCCTTAGATTTTGCCGTGCGCGCTGTGTTGTTCAGAATCTTATCAATTTCCTGATTTCCAGTCTCAATCGCTTTGGTTGATTTTTTCGCCGCCTGGGAAAAACTTTTATCGAACTGGTCTTTTACTTTTTTGCAAGATGCATTAATACTGGCAAGCATCTTACTTCCATCAAAAGATAAATCAAAAGAAATACCAGCTACACTCGTTGCCATAATACCACCTGCCTCTGTCACGAGGACATCGGCACAGTGGCACTACTTGTCCTGGTTTATCTTTATTTCAAATTCTTTCTTGCAGTGCCTTGCCTGACACTTAAAAAAGACACCCCGGCATCTTGCATCCGGGGTGTACTGTACTTTCTGCTCATGTCCGCAAAAAGGGCATTTTACTTTTAATCTTTCAATTTTTAATCACCTCCAAGGCCTGCCATACGCATAAATGCCATTTTCATCGCATCAAGCTGCGCATCCATCTGTTCTTTTGTTGTATGATTCTTTATAAATTCTGCATGTTTCGATTTCCATTCGTTGCGGATCCGATGTTGTTCCGGTGTGAAATTCTCCAGATACTCTTTCCGGTCTTCTGCGCGAACGGAAACAATCCTTCCAAGAGCTGTATCCGGGGCAATACCAACAAGAAGATCTCTGAACTCTTCCCATTTCATTCCTTCCGGAAGCTCTCTGGATAAACGAATCCCGTACTGTGATTGAAAAGATGATATGATTAGATCAAAATCATCTATCAGATCATAGTACGGGTCACTGCTCTCCCTTGTCTTCTCCCATGACCAATTCCATAGCAGACTGAATAATAGTCATCAAAGAATTTGCTGAAAGTTTCTTTCCATCTTTCTCCATCTTGCAGATCTTCTCTACATCTTCTGGGGAAAAGATAAGCTCCAATGCTTCTCCAACCGCCTGCAGTTCAGAATTCTCTGCGAATACTCCCATCATCCGGAGCATTGTCTCCGCATCTGATTTTACTTCTACTTCCAGATCTCCGATCACAATGATCGGATTGGATTCAAAATTCAGTTTGTCTGTAATGTTGATTTTTTTCGCCATTTTTCTATCTCTCCTTTTTTCCACGCAAAAAAATCCCAGGATTACACTGCTGGTACTAAAGTTGGCTTGCCATTGCTGATCACGTCAAATTCCAGTGCGCCTACATTTGTAGCATCGCCGCCACCGCAGTTCTTTACATCAAACACAGCGTTCGCCCATGATACGCTCGTACCATCCGGGAAAATCCACTCAAAATACCCTTCTGCGTCATGTCCATTCTTGAACTGTTTACCTGCTACAAAGTCGTTTCCGGTATCTCCGATGTTTCTCTTGCCGTTAAGCGTAATAGTAAGGGCTTTGGCTGTCATTAATGCTCTCTGCCATCCTTCTGTATCCATTGGAGTCCAAGTTTCTACCCCATTGGAAAAAGACGGTGAGAAGGTCTCCAGATCTGCTACAGTTGTAGCGGATTCTTTATCAGCGCCAAGCTTAAACTGATTGGCTGATACAGGAAATACGTTAGTTGTTTTTCCTGCAAACTTCTGAAGATTCATTTTCATTCCTTTTTACCTTCTTTCTTCTTCTCAAAAATAAAAGCTCCTTCTATGACCATTTCATAAATACCGGCATCATCCGTGCCGACATCCTGAATTGGATAAAGGGGCTGAAAAAACTTAATCGTTTCATTGTTGATTGTTGCATCTCTCATGGCTCTCAGTTTCTCAAACAGCTCTGTAGCCGCTTCTTCTGTATCTCTTGGAGATTTATTCCAATGCACCAATATAGTCACGTATTTCTCGCCGTAGCCTTCCAGAGATGGTCCTCCGAGAGTTGCGTGATACGGATACTGGTGCTTGCTATTGTATGCTCCAACAGACTTATCTTCCTTGTCTGGAAGTTTTCCCATATACACGTGTTCCGCAATGCCAAGAGAATCGATATAATCTCTTACGTCTGCTAACATCATACGCCCGTCAACCTCCTATAGATTTCTTTGAATGCCTTAGCCGCGAAATCAGCTTCTTTACCACCCGGAAGCCAGTCTGTATACCATTTGCCACGGGCATTCGGGTTCTCTCCAGTCTGAAAATGATATTCCGGATGGAAATACAGACGGCGGCATATGGAGTACTGGATATAATTGATACCTTTCCATGACTGCTTTCTGATCTGTCCAGGAACGTGCTTTCATTCTGGAGATTACCTGTATCTCGTGGAAATACCTGTGCTTGCACAACTTCCGTATGAAGTGCTTCTGCGGTCTGCTCTAAAGCAGTTATCTGTGCATCGGTCAGCTGTCGGATTTTCGGCAGATTCAGTTTTATCACGGAATTCACGTTGATCAGATTGCTCATACCAGCATCACCTCAGTATAATTTACAGATCCATCCGGATTCCTTGCTTTTGTCCCCTGCTCGATTCGTCTTTTCACTCCAAATATCGTAGCGGATCCACCAGAGATAACCGGCAGATCTGGACAGATGTCACCCGGAAACAGCGCCGTGCCGGTAATCTGTATCAATTTCTTCTCTGCTGTCAGAACTGTTCTTGCTTTATCCTGGTAATTACACTTTCCGGAATACTCTATGGCCTTAAGTGGTTCACCATACTCGTTCAAGCCTTCACGCTCAAATCGGCATGTAATTTCCGTTTTACAGAGACTCTTTTTTACCAGACATGGATATCTCATAACCTCACCTCGCCAATCTGCAGCATAAACCGGTCTGCGACAGCAACGCATAGACATCCCGCTTCATGGCAACACCTTTGTCCATAAAAATGTTCCAACTGCTGCCAAACTGGGCTGATACTCCGTTGATGCTGTACGAAGACAGGATACTGTTGATCTCATCTGCATTCTCTACTTCAAAATCAGCCTGCATACACACGACTTCCCGGATGATTTCCTGCTGGTATTCCGTAAGGGAAGAAAATCCCCGGCCTACAATTCGATTGTAGGTCAGGGAATCAATATGTCTGGATGCCTGTTTGAGGGCTCTTTCCAGTTCATCTTCCGGGATAACAGAACCATCGTATGTGTCAGTGTAATAATCCGGTGTTACATATGATCTGTAAGCCATGTGTCCACCTCTTTATTTACTTTTTACTGTTTTACGAACGGTCGTTTTCTCTTCTGATGATGCATCCTCCTCTGATGATGCGATCATTTCCTTTAATCTCTCGTTTTCTTCCTGAAGCTTCATGTAATCTTCATATGGAACAGTCTTGCCCTTTCCATATGCAATCACTTTTCCGTCTTCAAAGATATCGTATCCCTGAGACTGATATGTATCCTTTTCAGCCTCAGAGATAGTGTATACCTTATTTCCCTTTTCGGCAGTCATCTTATTCACCTGCCTTATTTACAGCGATACCACATGCTTTGTTCTCGATCAGGAACGTATCTGTGTAATATCTGTTCTGATATACGTATTTATCCGCTGTACGGGAGTCACTTCCCGGAGTGAACAGTTTCATGTACGCATATTTATCACGGCTAATCACACAAGATGGATGAACCAGAATCATATTGATCTGCTTGGCAGCTACATCCGGCACACATCCATCCGTGAAGTTATATTTGTCTTTAAAACGCGCAGACGGCACAGTCTTGATTGTAACATCATCCAGACCGTGTACCCTGCGATCGATCACACCTGCAGCTCCAACAGACATGGTTCTTGTGATTCCATCTGCTTCCTTCAGTAACTTCTGTACAGCAGATGTAAGATACAGGATACGTCCTTCTTGTGGCACAGAATCATCATCCATTTTTGCCATCCATTCATCGAAATATTCCAGAATGGTTGCAGTGTCGAGTGCTGTAGTATCAACAATCGCGCCTTTGCTCTTTCCTTTATATGTTTCAGCTTCTTTTACCAGCTTGGAGAAACGATAACTGTCTTTTTCCGGAATCGCCTGCTCTTCTTCAAAGACATTCTGGATATTTGCAATTTCAGTAACCAGATTAGTCTCATCAATATCCATTGGATCAATCGCGATCTCAATGTCTCTGTCGTGTTCCAGTTTCTTCGGCTCCCAGTCATTAGAGATGGTTCCGGTATTGAATCCCATAGTTCCTCTGTTATGGTCTTTATATCCAGATACTGTCAGACGTGGAATTTTAATTGTCTGTGCGTTCATGAATTTGATTCCCTGATTTGAAAGAGTCAGATCATAGGATACCATCTCTCTCGAATACTTCTGTGCCAGTTCTCTTGTAAAGAGTTCTGCATAATCAAATGTTGACATTCTTTATACCTCTTTTCCTTATTTTTTATTTCCAAAAATTGCAGCCAGCTGATCATTCTGATTAGACTGCTGCTGGTTAGTTCCAGGCGCTCCGATCTGGAAGCCTGTCTGCTGTTGTGACTGTGGTTTCAGTTCAGGAAGTACTTTGAGGACATTATCAAGTGCTGTTTTCATATTCTCCTCATTGATCTTTCCATCTGCTCCCATCACATTTGACATATCAGCAAGTTTCAATACAAACGGAATCTTTGCCGGATCAATCCCAAGCTGTACCGCCTGTAATGTTGCAGCGTTATCAAGCTGGGCTTTCTGAGCCATTGCCTGAGCCTGTTCAAGCTGTGTCTGCATGCCTTCTACATCCGGTTTGTTTGCAGCCTGCTGTTCTTTATATGACGCAATAGCCTGATCCATCTGTTCTTTTGTCAGACCCTGCTGCTTGAAATAGCCTTTCAGGACTGTTTCTTCCGTAGCTGTCTGTTTTCCGGCTACAATGCTGGCCAGTCTGTCATAATCAAACTGGAAAGACTGCTGCCCTGACTGTCCATTTCCCGCACCAGCATCGCCTGATCCGCCGGTACCGGCATTTCCATTCCCACCTTCACCGCCTTCTGCGAATGTCTGCAGGTTCATTGGTAATTTGCATCTAAATCTCTTAAACATTTTCTATATGCTCCTTTACAGTTTTTTCTGTGCTGTCTGCACTTACAGTTTTACGTGTGTCTCACAAAACAGTTGATATCCCGGTGTCTCCGTGTAGTTTAATGCCTTCGGGCATAAAAATAAGACGCTTAACCCTGCGCCTCAATGGGAGATTCCGGATCACCGCCTTTCGAATCGATAACCTCTGCTACTTTCATATACACCAGATACTCTGCTCTTTTCTTTGATACTGTCATGATCTCTCCTACAGTTCTGAGTTTCAGATCATTTTCTTTATCATAAAACTCATGCTTTACCCTGATCTTCACCATTCTCACCTCCCTTCGTTGCGCCGGCGCAATTATTCCACAAACATCCAATCTTCTGCCAGCATGTCTGCCTGGGAGGCAAGCCACCCCATCTGTACACCAGAGGTCCCAACAAATGCTATCGCCATATTACCGATTGCTTCATGCTCACAGTTCACTACCATACCATCAGCACCAACGTACGAAATTCCTTTCGCCAGCTGGATATACTGATTCTTTCCATTCCAGCCTTCACAAGCTACTTTCATGCCACGTTTCAGATACTTGATAGCCTCTCCAAAACTAAATGTTGCCTTTCCTCCCAGAACCGGACAATTTTTCTCATCTGCTACAACCCATTCGTCAGAGAGCAGATTCATAGTTGTGTATTCCACCCTCTGTGTCTCACGGATATCAAGCAATTCTCCCTGATCGCCGTCCTGTGGTCTACACTGAATCATAATTGTTTCTTTTTCTGAATTCCAGTACCAATAGCCTCCCCATGACGGCAATTTTACTTTCCTTCCCTGCTTCATCATTTTGAATGCTTCTGAAAATTTCATGTTCTTCTTCCTCTCTTTCTTAAAAAGTGTATAAAAATACCACCTGCCATTTCTGACTGGTGGTATTAAATACGTCCTTCTTTTTTTAATTTTTTGATTTCTTCTTCTGTAAGTTTTCTTGGCTTTCCAGGCATTGCCACACGATCCTGAAACGCTTTATAAGCCTTCTTGTCATCTGATGTCATTTTCATACAATCACCTTCAATTCTATTTCTTTGTCTTTCTTTGATATTACTCTGAACACAGTATCTTTGTCAAGCAATAGCTCTCTTTGCTTTGGAAATTTACTTAGTCCTTCAATATATGCACCTTTACTGCCTTCTGGCACATATATTAATATTCTATACATTTTATTTAAAGCAGCACCTCTTGTCACAGAAGTACTGATAAATTGTTCTTCCGTGATCAAATCATTTATTTCAAAACCTGAATAAATGTCTAAATCCAGATTTCTATATACAATGATATCATGTTGTATTTTGCTCTTTCTCAACGCTCCTGAAATTGTTTCTGCATACTCTAAAAGCTTCTTATCTTCTGGAATATCTCCTCTTAGCATCGCATTTAACCGTTCAAAGAAGCGATTCGTTTTTTCATCTCCAGAGTTATATGTATACTTCCTGATGGCATTCTTTTCTTTCTCTGACAAACCATCAATCCATTCCTTAGATTCGTTACGAAGAAGATCAACAACTTTCTCCTGTGGAACTGCTCTGAAATTTGCGAGAGGACTTTTTGATTCTGCATATTCCTGACTGCTCATATCCCCAGTTCGCATCCGCACATGCTTCCACTCTTTTCGCTTCTGCTCATATCTCTGCTGGTTCTCCGGATCCAGTGAATAATCAGCCAGTCTCCCAAATCTCTTTTCCTGTCGCTCAGCATACTGCTGCCTGGCTTCCTGCTTTGCCGTCTCTTCAATATCAGCAATTTCCTGCTTATTGTATTTCGGATCCACAGTAGTGATACCAGGGAAATATGTAGTATGACTGTCTTTACATCTTGGATGGTACAGCCCTGCTGCTACAGCTGAGGACATCAATGGATATTTACCATCTTTACTGCTGCCACCACTCCACACATCGTCAATCAGAATTTTTCCCACAAACGGAAGACACTTCGGGCACGGGGATCCTCGTTTGTTCATAATTACAAGATGTAACCCCCACTGTTGCCGCATTTCGCCTTCTCCTTGCAGGTAAGCTCTTTTACTTGCGGTCCGAATTGCCATGTCTGCATAATCAGAAAGCGTGTGTCGCGCTCCGTTAGCGTATTCAACACAATTCAGTCCCGCTGAAAGAAAATCCTTTGTTGCCATGTCCACGGCTTTCTCATACGTTCCTGCGCCGGTATTCGCATATACCTGAGCATTGTATATGATCTTACGGTACTGGTCATTTGCCATACGCAGAACTGCCGCTTCTGCTTTCTGCATATCTGCTGTGGTTGCCTGGATTAATGCGTCCAGCTTACGATCATTGACTTTGAAGAATTCAGCAGTACCGCCTTTAGTTATCTTCTTGGCAGGAAATCCATTCTTGATCTCCTCCAGGATCCTTTTCTCCTGGTTCATACCACCTTCAGATCTTGCAAGGCTGATCAGCGCTTCAATCTTTTTGTTGATGTCTTTAAACTGTTTGCCATATTTCTTCTGGTTGTCATGCTTGTACTTTTCCAGAGATTTCAGCATTTCTGCCTGCCACATGGACCAGTGTTTCTTTTCATCTGTCTCTTCCTGCTTGTGATTCTCGAAGTTCCTGATCATAGACGCGATTAGTTCATTTTCAATCGCTTCAAAAGCAGTACCGATGTCATATTGATCATTTATCTTTGCCATTTGACCATACCTTGAATCCCTGTGACTTAAACTGTCTCGTCAGTTCCTTCAGTTTTGTGATACTTTCACATTTGTCCCTCCGGAACTCTGCGTAATCAGCTTTCTCTACCGCGTAAATACCCATCGGCACCTGCTCCTTTGCTATTTGAAGCATTCCCTGGTATTCCTTTCGGCTCATTCGGTACATTCTTGGTCCTACTTTTACCCGCATCACCTTCACCACCTTCCAGATCTACGCGGAAATTACCTGCATCCAGGTTAACTGCTGGTTCTTCCATGTCCTGTATTCCCTGCTCTGCCTTTAAACGGGCAACTTCCTCTTCCTTGCAATGATCATCCAGTGTATCCCCGTAAAGTTCTTCTATGCTCCGCTCAATGCTCATGATTCCACCCTGTTTTGCCTTTGTCACCGTCTCAACCTGGCTTTCAAATGATGGATTGGCATATTCTTTGAACTTGATATTAACCTCAACTTCTTCTAAAGCCTCATTGTGCAGGATGTGATATGCATTAATCACCGCACTGACCAGCTCCGGAAGTGTTTCCTGCAGAGCTTCGATTATTGCATCACGTGTATAAAGTGTTGTTTTTTCTTTTTCCCGCTGTGCCTCCGCATTGTCCAGCTTCTTTGTGTCAATTCCCAATGTAGACGGGCTTATGATTCCCTGCAGGCAGAGGTCTAATGCTGTGATATACGAGGACAGATAACTTTCGTGAGGGATTGCCGGCTGTTCGGTATGGATCTCATTTTTTCCATTCTCACTCATATCACTGTCGCCTACTATAAAGCGGTTATCGAAAGGATTCGGCTGCATCAGTGTTCCATCATCCGGATTTCTTGGAATATAGCTTTCCGGAACGAATGTTCTTGCTCTGCCAGCTCTTAAAGCATCCATCCACTGTGACCAGGATTCGTCAAAAGCATCAAATGCATCCAGTTTTCCATCAAAAATGCTCCCGCCTCTTCCTTCAAACTGTGCACTCTCATAAATTCGCATCGGAACAGCAAGCATTACGGTTTTATCAAATGTAACTGGCTGCATATTCGCGGTCTCTTCCAGGGTATTCAGTGGCACTTCTGTCTCCCCTCGATACAGATGCGGGATAATATATCCGTATCCATAATGTTCATTAAGCACATATTGTCGCTTCCCGTCCATATATACTTTCTTAAACACAATTTCCTTCAGACGGTCCCTGTTTGTGACAATTTCTATACGCTCCCCCGGATACCATTCAAGGATCGGATACTGGCTCAGATCGGTATCAATGGATATTTTGTAAGCCCCATCTCCGATAAACAGTGTTTCTTTCAATGACTTTTCAAATTTCTTACGAAACTTGTTATCATTTTCAATTTCCTTCCATAGTGCTTCCTGACCACTGTTTGGAAATTCAAAATCCTCCATTCCCGCAACAATGATGCTGTTCAGTACCCGCACGATCAAAGAAGGAAGGCCTGTGTGGATCTTTCTTATCTCCATTCCCCTGCTGCATTTTGATGCCCAGAATTTATGTTGGTCTGCATATTCTGCCATCTGCTGATACATCTGTTCTATTTTGTTCCCATCCGCAGAATACCAGATGCGGTTCCTGATCGCATTCATTTCAAAATCCATGGTCTCATTGATCTGGATCGAATATGGGCTTGCAGGAATCACATTTAGCCATGACCGAATTCCATGTTTTATTTTCTCATTCAAGTTCTGAAGCCACCTCATTTCTTTTCCTCCTCAAATCCAATCAGATTACGGTATGGTATCCATCCGTACTGCTGAGAGTTGATTGTATGATCGTTTCTATCTTCTGGCATATCTTTATCCTCATCCCAGGAATATTTTTCCATTTCTGATATATGGTTTTCACAGGTGTCCACTACCAGATAGCAATCCTGTTGGATCCAGCCAAGCTGGAGTTTGATTCTGTCCAGAATCTCTACTTTCTTGTATGATTCCACAAAAACGTAAAGGCAACTATGTAGACGCTTATATTTGCGTAATTCAGTGATCGTAGCAGCATCCGCACAGTCTACAAACACATCTTTAGCAAATCCCCAGTCTTTCCGGCATCTTTCAAGAAATTCCACGAATTTTACAGCTGTATCTGATGGAGCAAGAGGCTGATCCAAATCCTTATTGCTGTATACTTTTTCAGCCAGTGTAATCAATTTCCTGTTCGCTGTAATCCCCTGGAACATCATTGCAATTGTATCCGGTGATTTTGAGGAGTACGATGTATCCAAGCCACAGGTAAACTTTTTAAATTTTATATTCCCTGCTGCCATCTGGGCTCTTACCCATTTTTCAGATACCACATGCTTCTTTCTGCTGAAATTTGGGAATACCAGCCCTGTTGCTTTACCTCTCAGTCCAAGGATCTTGTTCTTCCAGATCTTGGTTCCTTTAGGAGTGTTCTGTATGATCCTTTGTTTCTTTTCTTCCGGAAGTCCGGCATTATCATCAAAAGAAAAGAACCAATGGACCCAGCCGGGTTTTGGTTCTTCTTTCAATTCTTCTTTTATTTCCTGTGGCGTGCCATCTTCCCATTCAGGAAGCGGCCTGCTGCAGTTTATGTATTCTTTGTATACGTCCAGAGACGGATCATCTGGATTAAGCGTTGCCATCAGATAATCGCAACGCATGGATGCCTCACGGACAAAGTCGATGTCCGCTGTGTTAATCTCATCAATGTACAGGCATCCATACTGACCACCAAGGGCTTTCTGCCACTTCTTTTTATCTCCATATCCCATCACATAGATGACTTTATCGCCTTTATTAGTACGAAACAGGATATGCGGTATCTTGTCGTCTTTTGTGCCATTTCCATTGTACTGTGTTAGTATTCCGAAATCGTCAATAATCCCGAGATCTTTATTGATAATGTTCTTTTCGGCTGTTCCGGTATCTTTCGCGGCCAAGATATGCAGTTTCTTCGGCGATTCCGCAACCTTGCACATAAACTTGAATAGACCAACTGTCGTTTTGCCTGCTGCTGTAGTCCCTTCAAGGAACTCTACCGGAGCATCGCACTTCAGAAATGCCTTATACTTCTCTGATAATATCAGTCGTTCTTCGCTCACTACCCACCACCACGCAACTGTTCCAGGATATCTCCCAGTTTCTTTTTCTCTTCTTCCAGGCCAGAGACTTCAAGCTTATCCTTAAACATTCCAAGGTGCCGGCCGAGTAGTTCAAGCGCCTTTTCCTTGTCGTTCAACTTTAATTCAATGCCGTACTTGCCTTCTTTGATTCCGGCAATGGCTCTGATCTGCTGTTCAGCAAGTGCATCTGTGTCTTTAATCCTGACACATTCGCCTTTTACCTCTGCATAATCTGTAGCTCTGGCAAAAGCAATCGCCGCCAACTCTTCCAGTACTCTGTCCTGAGTGATCTCAGTTCGTTTCTGGCGCTCTTCCATTCGTTTTTGAATATAAACTGCAACCTTAACATTCTTTAACAACCTCGCTGCAGCTGCGGCTGCCACTTCATCCTTCTTCACAGACGGATAAGCAACCCGGTAAGCCCTCGTGGCATTCAGATCTATCAGGTACTCATCTGCAAATATCTTTTGTTTTTCAGTCACTCAGACTCACCTTCTTTCATTTATTTTTAATACAGTCCTGCCAGCACCATAGTGACAGCCGATTGCTACCACGCCGAAAGGAGGTGCGCAAACACTCACATGCAGTGAATCCTCTGCCTAATAAAGCATGTAAGTGCTGGTGCTGTGCACGCTGTATGAAAATTGGCATTAGAAAAGCACCCCGAAGGGTGCCTTGTATTGTTTTATAATATTCATTGATTTTTGTTCTTAAATTGTTTATAATTCATCTCGTAACAAATATAGAAAGGAGATCACCATGCAAGGAGGAAAAATTATGGGAATTTCAATTTTATTCAAAAGTTTACAAGCTAATCGTAAGGTTTTGAGTCAATTCCAAATCAATTTTGCTACCGTAGTTAATTAAAGCGCCATCTTTATTAATTCATTGGTTTCTTCTTGAATTTGTTACAACACTACCACGTATAGCCATCCCTTTATTCTTATTTTAGCGGCTAGATATTATTCTAACGTAAGTCCAAAATATGTAGTAAAGGAGAAACCACTATATGGATTTCTTAAAGATGGCGCCTATCGTGGACCTTCTCTTATTTCTGTTTGGCATATTCTGGGTGGATATCGCCGCATTTCTTCAAAAAAGAATTGCAAAATGCAATTCAAAACTGTTTAGTTTTTTTACGGCAGTGCTTATATATGTACTTTTGATACATATCAAGAAATAAGAGACACAAAAAGACCGGACTAGCTACCCGGTCTTTTTCAATTTGTAAATCTTTTATTGCGCCCCAATCTGAGCACCACCAAAGATTGAAGAACAACATTTTTCATCACCCTGGGGGATTTTAGGGGGAAAGAGCCGCCGGCCTTTAAGCCTTTGGCTACATTCTCATTGTATAACGAAATTACCGAAATATCCGAAAAATCGTCATGTAATTTTCATCTTTTTCAGATAAGCATCCCTGATACATACCCTCGGATAATCTTCATTGTGCGGCATGCCGATCTGCTTCGCAATCGCCTTCCACGTCATGTTCTGTTTGTAGAACATCCGGAACACGCATCTGGTCTGTCCGTCCTTGATGTCATCAATCCACTGGTCCATGGCTTTGACCTTTTCTTTCTTGCGCTCCAGTACCTTCTCCCGCCGGTCATACTTCTTCTGATCAAAACCTACAACACTCTGTGGTCTGGGATAACCGGTCTGGTAATCGAAGATCGTATCATTCCCCAGTCCCGCCTCTGTATTCTTCATCATCAGAAGTTCTAGCTCCAGCACTGGTATTTCCTGTTTCAACTTCCGGTACCGGTCCAGCATCTCTCTGGTAACCTTAATCCCCATCAGTCCCCACCTCGCATTAATGACTGTAACTGTATGTATGATGGTGCCATACGGAAACCTTTTTCGTCCTTCAAAAGGACACAGTGCTTATACAGCTCAATAACAGTATAGATTCTCTTTACTTTCTTAGCCGGCTTATGCTCTTCTTTGCACGTTTCAATGATCGCGATCTTCTGTCCACGTTTCAGGCCATGTTCCTTCTCACGTAACTGCTGCAGTTCTTCCCAGTGAGCTCCCTTCATAGCCTGTCCGGAAGTCGGATCCTGATACCCTTCATGATTCTTGTATATCATTTCATCATCTCCTCTCAGTCAAGTGGTAAACCTACAAATAACGGCAGAATAAATGCAAATAAGCAACAAGGATTTTTAGTTGCAGATATTGCCGCAATCACTGCCATTGATGTACTAATCCATGCTACTGATTTTGCCATTGCTCGATTAAAATCCATAAACTCACTCCTATAACTCACTCCTATTCCCAGTCAAGTTTTTGTCCACATTTATTGCAATACAGACTTGATCTATACACCCCTTCTGCACTACAAGTAGGACACTCCCCCTTTGTTGTATAATATCTACCTGAAAAATCAAAAATACTTTTCATGTTTTTAGGTTTCTTAGGTATCTGTTTTTCATTAATCACACTACAGCACGTCAATCCTCTCTTCTGAATGTCATATTCAAAATTGGGTGCTGTTCCGTATTCTGAGCTATAAAAAATCCCTACAAGAAATGGTATCCCTTTCCATCTGCCTATAGATTCACACTTGATGATTCCATACACCTCTAAGCTTTTACACCATACTGGTTGCCCTGACATCTGTTTCAATTCTTCCAGTGTTAATTCGTTCATTTCATCATCTCCTTAAAACGTTCTTCTGCTTCCTGTCGGTTCGCATGTACAATCTCACGAACCTTCCCATCCTTCAGGTAAAACACACTATTGTCAACAAGTTTCGGATAATGAAGTTCTTCCCATTCTTCCGGAAGGCTATCTGTAATAGCTGGGCAGTTCTTGTATAATATACACTGATTACATGTCCCATCATCCGAAGCTTCCTGCTGTTTGCAGAACTGGATCAGCGTATTATATGCTGCCAGAGCCAACTCCGGCGTAATGTCCAGCTTCTCTGGTTCTACATCTTTGATATCGTATACTTCTATCATTCCACACACACCTCTCCAAAAAAGAAATCAGCCAAACACTGTTCTTTACCAACATCGTCTTTAAAATAAAAGTCAGCAACATCACCATATCCTTCTACTTTATAGATTTCATATATTTTTCCAGGTGTTACATTTTGAACCTGTTCAACACCTGCAGTTCCATCAAAGAATTTCTTTACATGATCATTTTGTGCTATTCTTGCTTTAAAGTTTACATTATATTCTCCAGTAAACGGATGGCTATCTAAATCACTGTAATACTTATAATCATTCATGTCTGTTTCTCCTTTTCTTACGCAAATCTCAGTTGTCCGCCATTCTCTTCTTTCATCCTGTCCACTCGGCAGATAGGATTTCTGGTAGCTACACAAAGTTCTGGCAAATTACTTCTTACCAATGCTGCCGGTATCGGTGGACATACTGCATTCCCGCATCTTCTGACCTGTTCGCTTCTTGGATATTTCTTTCCAGTGTAATCATGATCAATTATGTAATCATCCGGGAAACCCTGGCATCCATACAGTTCGCTTGGCTCCAACATTCTAAGTCCAATGTCTACAATCTGATACTCTGTCCCGGCAATTACTACCAATCCAAAACGATCCTGTGCAGTTATAGTGTCAAGAGGCTCTTTTACACTCTGTCCTGTACCTGCTCCATAATATTTTGTCAGAAAAGCCCGTACCTCTCCAAAATGCCCCGGTGACGTTGTGATTGTGTGCAAAGGTTCTCTGAGATCCTGCCCCGTACCTGATTTATAGAATTTACTCAAAAACGATGTAACCAGCCCATATCTGTTTGAACTATCAACAGTCATAACCGGATCAGCTATTGTCTGTCCTCGCACCTCTCCCTGCACTGTTTCGGAATGATACTGAATCAATAACGGGCTGATTACACATTGCTGATTTCCGGTTGTAATGGTATGTATAGGATCTTTACAACTTCCTCCCGAATGATTTGTTGTATTGGTTCCCATATACGGTGCAAGCGTTGGTTCGACAATCCCATATCCGTGTTTTCCCGTAATAGTTGGCATTGGCTCTTTTATATTGTTTGGTCTGCGCTTTCCACCGTGATTACACTGAACGATAAACGGCTCTGGATTCTCAAGAACAAACTTTTTCAGCCCTCTGGCAATTCGTTCCATTGTTTTTGGTGCAAGTGGTCTCACTGCACGAATACCATATTTTTCCTTGATCTGCTCAGATGTATCAAAAATTGAAGGACATGGTCTGTTGAAATCAATCTGTGTATATGCTCCGATATAAGGTTTGAGACTACCATTTCTCACCGCTTCACTGTCTGCCGGTCCGTGTGTTGGCTTTGGCCACACAATCGGTTTGCCGTCACACCGGGCGATCAGAAAGAACCTCTTTCGCATAGTTGGCGCGCCATAAGCCGCAGCCACCAATTCACAAAACTGAACCTCATAGCCAAGATTTGTAAGCTGCTGCACGAATTTCTCGAACGTCTTTCCCTGTTTGGATTTGATCGGATGTTTTCTCCGGTTAAGCGGTCCCCAGGTCTTAAATTCTTCTACATTCTCCAGCATTATCACTCTTGGCCTTACAAGCCCCGCCCATCTGCACGCTACCCAGGCAAGACCTCGGATGAATTTATCCTTTGGCTTTCCGCCTTTCGCCTTGGAAAAATGCTTACAGTCAGGTGAAAACCACGCAAGTCCTACCGGATGACCCTTACAGGCTTCAACAGGATCAACCTGCCACACATCCTCACAGTAATGTTTCGTGTTCGGATGATTTGTCTTATGCATCCGTATAGCTTCAGGATCATGGTTGATTGCTATGTCAACACTATATCCTGTTGCCATTTCTATTCCGGTAGAAGCACCGCCTCCACCTGCAAAATTATCTACAATTAATTCTCCATGAATCATTTGTTCAAGAAGCCCGGTATACCCTTGCCCCGGCCGGAGGCTGGCTCCTTTCTGTTTATTTCTATGACCCCTTCATTACGAGTGAAGTGGTCTCTTATCTCATTGTTCTCCGAAAGAACTGCCTCAACATGGCATCCTTCCATGATTCCTTATACTGATCACAGGAATCGTCATCGTGGACCAGTGTTCCTTTACGGTCACACAGCCCATCGTCATTCTCAATACATGTTGCACATGTCTTATCCATAAGCTATCCCTCCTGTCCTTTATTCAATAACTGCTTCTCATAATCATTGAAATCATATTCTCTCTGTTGAAAGTTATTGAACCGGTTCTTGCTGTTCTTCGATTCTGTCTTCTTGCCACGACTTTTCTTCAATGGATAAAATGTCTTCCATCCACTCATCACTGACTTCTTTACAATGGCGGTCAGTTCTTCCGGTTTGTCAGACATGGAGCTCAGTTCTTCCTTCAGAAGCTGTATCTGTTCATCCGTCAGACGGTCTCCATTGTTCTGTCTCACCTTCAGGAACAACAGGAAGGCTTCATTCAAAGAAGAATCAGCAAAGTATGTACCCGGCGGAGCCGTATATATATACTCTCCTTTCCTTTCTTTTCCTTTTATGTTATTTTTCTCGGAATTATCGTTATTTTTCTTGGAATTATTCGGATAATTCTCGGAATTATTTAAAGAAGGGTTCACTTTAATAAAGGTTTCCGTTTCTTCCTCCTGAAGGAGCCAAAACCTTTCTACTGTGATCGGATTTTTCAGTGCTCTGGCTTTTACCATTGCCTGATATCTCCTCTGTATTCCGGCAGAGGTCAAGACCTTGTCCGACTGAAAAAGTGTGTTGTCAAACAGTGACCGTTCCAATAAGAAGTTCAAGACCTGCTTCACCTTGTTACTGTCCATGTTCAGATCGTCCGATACAATGAACTCAAAATCATCATCAATCTTTAAATAATATCCTGATTTATATATCTCGCACAGAAGATACATATACAGGGTGATCCCATCGGCTCCATATCTGGCCTTTAAGATCTTTATCTTTTTATCTGAGAAAAAATCCACATCCAGGCGAAAAAAGCGATTTCCTTCCTGCTTTCGCCTTGCCATATCTGGTTATACCTCCAGTTCTTCCATGCAGATCTCTACTCGTGGTTTTTCGCTGTATTGTTTCCTTAACTGCAATTCCACTACCTGGGTATCATCTCGGTACGCTACGCTGTTCAGTGCATCCAAAACAGCTTTTGCAATATTATCGATATCCGGTTTCTTTGCCGGAAGAAGCTCGCCATTCAGCATAGCTTCCCTTTTTACCTTCGAGCTGCTCTTTGGTATTCCATAGAATGCCTGTATACGGATCCGGATATATGCATCATCTGCAAACCTCTCTTCTCCAGCTGCCTGTAAATAACAGGTGGAAATAAAATTCTCATACAGAACAGTCTTCTCCGGTGTCACGCTGCTCATTCCTTTTGTCTTGGGATTATAAAATGTACGTGCCCTAGCTTTCCCCTGTGGCTTACCAGGCACTGTAAAACAAATCGTTGTCATGTAATCCTTTCTATTTCCCCGCTTGTTTCCAGACGGGGCATGTACAACCAATTATCATGCAATGATCGTAATCTTTGTTTTTTCATTCGAAATATCTTTTAGTTCCATCGTAAGATATTCTTTGATGTTCTGCATTGCTTCTGCCCTCCAGAGACCTCCTTCTGCCTCGACAAGCATAAATACCGGAGCACCACCATTATCCTTAATGCGGAATACAAATTCACTGGAAGGCTGCTCAACTTCAAGAAAAGTTCTGTACGGTGTCAGTGTGACCGGATTAGGTACAAGGACATCTGCTTTGGATGCAATTCCCTGTTTGATGGTCGTTTTCTGTGTTACTCCATCATCACCATAGTTTGCAGTTGTCTTTGCTTCCACATTACCGGCAACCTTCAGGATTGTTTCCAGATCAGGAGTCACCTCAAAGTTTGCCTGCATCTCGATCAGGAATTCTTCCTGGCCATAATAGTTACCATATCTGAAGCATGGCACAATGGCATCTGATCTGAACAGATATTCTCTTTTACGTTCTTTATTTAATCCACTATAGAGACGTACTGTCTGTGGATCCTGCACATGAATGATCATGTTCGCTCTTAATTCATCGGAAAGATTATAGATATAATCGATCATTGCAGTAAGTGTTGAGGCAGTGATCTCTTTTGCCGTAGGTTCTTCATCATATCTCTGTAAATTCTTATTACAATATGTCTTTCCCGCAATCTCAACCACTTTCGGCTCCATTGCTTCTTCCTTCAATCCTGTTAAAAACTGCATTGCTTCTCTGATCATAGTATTTTATCCTCCTGTTTTCTATCTTTAAGCCTGACGTACAGCTCTTAAATCAACTACATTTTTAGCTGGTGTCTCGTAAATCTCTCCGGTAGATTTATCTACCACTCTGCCGTCTTCCATCTCTTCTGTAGCTTCCAGGGTCTCCTCCATCGTAATCTGTCCCGGAATCTGGTTTCCTACCTCATATGCCTCAACCTCATTGGTCTTGAGGTTCTTACCCATACTGAGTGCTGTTACAGCTCCCAGTGCCGGTGCAAGTGTTGCTTTCGCCTGTACTCCTGTGGTCACAAAATTTCTTGTCTCGTTCGGTTTGAACTCGATCATAACTGTGATCTTTCTCTTTGCGGTTGCATCCGTATTAGGATCCTAAATGTTTTCTGTCACTTTCTTCAACTCCCGGTTGATCTGCTCTGTGAACGCTCCATTCGCAAAGGTTTCCATATTGATGTGTTTCATGTTGCCCCTTTCCGCCCCGGTAGTTCCCGGGGCTGTCTGTTATTTTGTGTGATATATTTCAATGCTTTTGATGGATCATAAGCACCGTTACTGAGTTATGCTTCTGCGGCTGCTGTCTCCTGCTCTGCTGCAACTTCGTTATATTCTGCATCAATGACCGGTTCCTGCTCATTCGCAATCTCAGACATGTCTACGCTAAGTTCCGACTTGACGGTCTCATCATTGGATACCTGCATAACAAAATCTGATTTGACCGGAGCATATTTCAGACATTTCTTGATAACTGTCTTCTTTGCCATCTCCTCATAGTTTGTTTTCCACGGACTATAGCTGCTGGAAAAGCTCTGGCTGTACTTTCTTGCATGAATATCAATATCTTCCTTACTCATCACTTCAAAGCCAAAACCGCCATTCTTTGCCTTCCAGAGCGCATATACAAGAATAAGGTTCCCTCGGTCCTTTAATGCCGGTTTATGTACCAGTTTCGGCTCCAGACCAAGTTCATATTCGAATTCATCATTTTCATATACGCACTGCGCCTGCACTGTCTGGATATTGTCGTTCCGATATACCATATCGATAAGACCTTTGTAACCGATCTGGAACTGGCACTCGAGTTTGCCTTTATTTCGGTAAGGAATCAGATACGCCTGTCCCAGTGGAGTGTTTGGTTCCAGCCCAAGCTGAGCTGCATTCATCAGTGCTCCAAGAAAGGACATCTGGCTGCATTCAGCAAGTTTTGGTGTGGTATTCAATGCCGATAATGCCATTCTGGTAAAACGCTCCGGTGTGATCACCTGAGGCAATGCCTTCTTGATCTCAGGCTCCATAGCCTTGATCATATCTGCAATACTCATGGATTTGGTAAGCTTTACAGCACCTTTGTTCTCTGTTTTCTCTGCCAATGCATCTTTTACTCCCATTTTATTTATCCTCCTATGCAATCTCTTTTACTGTGAATCTTCTGCTCTGAGAAGGTTTCGCACACTCTTTATATACTTCCGGATAGACTGTCTGCAGTTTCTTTGTGTCTACACGGTTTGCAGTCACAGATTTCCATGTGACCGAATAACTGTCAGAATCAGCTTTTTCTGCATCCTCCATATAAACCTTTACTTCCTGCTCGATCTGTTTCTTCTCTTTCTCCAGCTTGTCCTGAAGAGCCGTGATCTCTGCCCTTCGCTTTAATTTCTCATCAAATCCGACTAGCGGGATCATCTTGTCCGGATCAGAAGTCTTATAATATTTCGAGAGCAATTCTTCCGCAGCTTTACTTCCATCCGGTGCCGGCATCTTATTCGCAAGCACATTGTTATTCCAGAAATCCGATTCTACGCTAATCAGCATCTGGATGATTTCTTCATCACGCTCAATCTTGTGCCAAACAAATTCTTTTCCCAAAATCACACATGCGATATACCAGGCATCAGCTCCGGTCACTGCCATATAATGATGGCACTGGATCTCATAAGATTCCGGAATGTGTCCGTCTTTCCATTTATCAGCAGAATACGCAGATGCTGTCTTACACTCCAATCCGGCATTTTCGCCAACAATCAGGCGGTCTACATTTGCAAGCATGAAGGGCTGCTCTTCTTTATAGAAGATTGCATTTGCCCTGCGTACCTTTTTACCAGTTTCTTCCATGAACCGGCGGGCAACATATTCTTCCAGATCACGCCCCTTTCTCATAGATTCGTTATCTGGCTTTTCTGTCAATGGCTGTGTTTTATCCTGAAATACTGCAATTGCGGAAGAATAAGGATTCAGTCCACAGATACTTCCGGCATCAGAACCGCCGATGCCTTTACGTCTGTTTTCCAGCCATTCTTCATGCTCCATATTTAAAGTAGATATCAGTTTATTTAATTTCATTTAATCTTCCTCGCTTTCAGTTCCCTTAATTCTTCAATACTTCCGATGTCTTCATAAGCACCCAGCCGATCAGCAATGCTTCCATATATAACTGACTGGTCCTGCTGCCATTCTGTTCGGAAACTCCCGCCCCTGCAGGCAGGAATACGGTATCCGGCACCATTGGGATTAGGGATTGTAAATCTGTCTTTCACCTATTTTCCTTCCCCTCTGCCGCCGCATTATGTGCCATTGTGTGTAAGATATCTTCTGCAGTAAATGGAGCTGACTTTACAACGCTCTCATCCAGCACTTTGTACATTGCTTTCAGTACCTCATCAAATTCACAAATCAAATCATGTGAACCTCCAGTGATTGTCAGTTCCATTTTGTTTCCAGTTTTCTCTGCTTTAATCATTGACTTTTCCTTTCTACCCTCATACAATGAAAGGGTGATAAACTATTATTATCTTTTGGGTCCTCCTGAGTTGCCGCTCTGAGGATCCTTTTTCATTCTGCATTCCATATGTGCCATCGTCTGAAGACGTATATTACCCCGCTCAGTGCGATTGCTCCAGTAATCTGATCACCTGTGTTGTTCCATATCCAGAACGGAAGATAACTTGCACATCCCCCAATCAGGATGGAATCAATTAAATCTCTCATGTTAATGCCTCCAATATCTCACTCTCCGGAAACTTCAACCGAATAAACAATCTTCTGAGTTCTGGATAAGTAAATTTCTCTGGATACAATTTCTTCTCTCTGTATGTTCTCACTGCCATTCCAGTAGCTGCAGCCATCTGAGCATCAGATACTCTTTCTGCTTCCATACGTTTCAGGATGTTTCCTTTAAGGAGAACGTACTTTTTTTCTTCTGATGTGTATTGAATTGCCATGTATTTCACCTCTCTTTCTTTGTCGAAATTTGTCGATTTTCTTCAACAGATTGACTTTTCATCGTTACTCTCCTATTCTTGTGTTACAGGGCACTGCCATGCCTGAGTCTAAAGAAAGGAGAAAATTTCATGGATTTATCAACAAAAGTAAATATTGTGCTCTCTGTGCTTTCCTTTATTTTGGCTGTCATTTCCATCGTTACAGTTGTAATAACTTTGCGTCAAAATAATAAAATGATTGAAAATTCCAGTCGACCTTATGTATGTATTTATTTTGATTACATACAATGCGGAGAACCAACTGGCTATTTTGTTGTTAAGAATTTTGGTGCATCTTCCGCCTTTATTGATTCGCTTACATATAATGACGTTATACAAAATCATCCGAAATCACTTGCTGATATTTCAACCATCTTTGATGGTCTTTCTGGGAATTCAATAGCACCCGGTCAAAAATTCTTTGCACCTTTCAAGCTATATGAATATAAGGGCGGTGCTGCGGTTTTTGATATTCATTATCATTCCGGTAAAAAGCATTACTCAGAACATTTTGAAATAGCAGTTGCTAATTATGGAAAATTAGTAAAACCTCGTTTGGTGGACAAGGAATACCATGCTATTTCATATCCATTACAGGAAATTTCCGAACGTCTTATGTAATCAGACCTAAATCAACCATTATCTTGGCCAGTACACAAAGTATCCATGCAATTAGTACTGGCCAGAATAATTTCATGCATATTTTTAGTATCTTCTCTTCCATCTGTCTCGCCTCCTTCTGGTCTGGCTTGATTACTCATTGTTTTCTTGTATTGAATCCTGTATACTTTAGTTATCTGCAATGAAAGGAGATCCTCATGACCATCACCAAACATTCTTTAAAAATTCTTCGATACATATATCATCGAAAATCTGTCTCATATTCAAAATTGAATATGCAATTTGATGATATTGACGAAATACTAGACAGTCTTGTCCGAAGTCATTATGTTATACAAATCGGCGGAAGCACCAATCAATATGGTGAACCTGTTCCGTTTCGTGAAGATACTCTCTTTAAACTTGATGAACTCGGCATCGCAGAAGTCGAAAGTAAGCAATGGTTCAATTTGCAATTTGTTTTGTTACAAATCGTCCTTCCTATCGTCATTGCAATCATTACAACTCTGATTACAATATCCCTAACAGTACTGCTATCCCCATCCCTATAAAACTTCCTATGATGCCACCGATGATGGGGATTGTGGCATCTTCAAGAAAGAATTTTATTTTGTCTATCACCTCAGCTCGCCTCCTTCTGGTCTGACAGCAAATATTCCATGGATACTCCAAGATAATCTGCTACTTTCTGTACTTTCCAAACACTTGGTTCACATTCATTCCATTTACAAATGCTTGAATTGGAAAAACCAAGTTCTCGCTCTACCTGTTTAATAGAAATGTTCTTCTTTTCACAGATAGTTCGGATGTTATCGTAAATCACGTTTCTCCTCCTTTCTAAGATGAAAATATTCTACTTTTATATTGACTTAATGTAGAAAATATTCTATAATCAAGATAATCACAAATTAATTACAAACTATTTTCTACATTTCCTTTACTTCGTAGAAGATTTTCTACGTTATATTTGCATTATATAGCTGATTTTCTACGTTGTCAATAGAATTGTAGAACTTTTTCTACTTTTTTAAGGAGGAATCATGTCTACATACGAAACTATTAAAACATTGTGTAAAGAAAGGGGTATTGCTGTTACAGCCTTAGAAAAGGAACTTGGGTTTGGGCGCGGATCTATTGGAAAGCTTCGTAACAGCCAAACGTCAGCTGAACGACTTCAAAAAATAGCAGACTATTTCAATGTTACAGTGGATTACCTTGTCAATGGTGCAACAGAAGTTGAGCCTTCGGCGCTTGACCCTCGTGTTTTTAACCGCATAATTTCGCTCTGTGATACACGTGGAATCAATCAATCCGACTTGGAAAAAGAGCTTGGTTTTGGCAAGGGTACTATTTCAAAATGGAAATCCAATCCTAATCCAAGTGCTGAAAAACTTCTGCTTGTCGCTAATTATTTCAACGTAAGTACCGATTTCTTGTTAAAAGGAACTGACAATAATGGGCTAACAGAAAAAGACAAAAAAGACATCGCCAAAGATCTGGACAGTATCATGGAAAAACTTACCTCTGGCGAGGACGGCCCTGCCAGCTACAACGGTGAAGAGCTCAGCCCAGATGCCGCAGAGCTGTTCCGGGATGAATTAGAAATTGCTTTGAAGAGATTAAAGATTATAAATAAAGAGAAGTACACTCCTAAGAAGTACAAAAAGTAGGTGGATTGCTTGAATCGTAATATCAAGAAAATTGTTTCTTACTATAAAAGAAAAACAGGAACAGCAGACCCTTTTGCCATCGCTGATCAGCTTGGTATCCTGTACCAGATTTGTGATCTGCAGTTCGAAGGATGCTATATGTTCCTGAAAAATCACCGCTACATATTCATTAATCAAAATCTTCCAGAGCACGAACAACGTCTGGTCATGGCTCATGAGCTCGGACATGCTATCCTGCACCGGAAGGAAAATTGTTATTTTATTCGTAACAAAACACTTTTACTGAATTCCAAAAAGGAAATCGAAGCCAACAAGTTCGCAATGGAGCTGCTGTTGCCAGATTCATTCTTTACGGAATACAGGGATTTTACTATTGATCAGATATCTAGGATGACTGGGTATCATCAAAAATTAATAGAATTGAAATTAGAAAACGAAAGGAGAAAATAATGGATAGTAATTTACTTTCACTATTAAAAATACCGTCTGTTCCCGAAGATATTCACTACTGGATTATCAGAACCAATGGTGGAGAGTATTACGAAGACTTTACTTTACATGAATATATTTCGATTTCATGGGATTATGTTTCTCTTAGCATCTTATACACTAAAGATGACGATGAAATAAAACGACTCATAGAAGTTTACGAGAAAATATCTACACTGCCAGAAGATTCAGATGATGAAAGTGATGGAACTGCTAAAGGCAAAATTACTGCCATATTAAACAAAATTAATCGTTTTGTTTTTGAAATTGATAAAGGAGACATAATCTTAATACCAAGCAAAAATTCCGATCGTATAGCAATTGCAAAAGTTATTGGTGATGTATATGAGGCAGAAAATTATGTAGAATCTTACTTACAGGCAAATCCCACCACTGAGATCGTCCCATGTCCTTATCGCAAAAGAAGAAAAATTAAAATATTAAAAACTATAACCAAGGGACAAATGGATATATACTTAGCAAAGGGGTTCAATTCTCAACATGCACTTTCCAGTATGGATGAATACGCTCCATATATAAACAGAACTATCTACGGTATTTATTCAAGAGGCGATGAACTCCATACTACATTGCATGCAGGACATCCTAATGGGCTTACACTGAAAGAATTAGTTGAGTTCTCTACCCAACTTGAGAAAACAGCCTCTTCCATAGCTCAACAGTGTGAAATTCCATTTGATTCATCTCAAGTTGAGGTTAAACTTAATATTCACTCTCCTGGCTTAATTGAATTAATAGGATCGATTTCAGGCGCAGGTATTGTTCTTTCTCTTTTGATATTTACAGTTAACAATCTCATCAATGGAGGAAAGCTTAATATTTCTTATAAAAAAGATACTCAAACTGGCAAAGTGGATTTTTCTGTTACTTCAGAAACTCCAGGAATAAGCGGAAATGCTCAAAAAAGTAAACGTATTGAATTAAAAGAAAAAGAAGAATTATTAGAATTAGTTAATAAATTAGATGTAAAAACTCCTGAAATTGTTGCTGCAATTTTAAATGGAGATAAAATCACACCTAATATGCTTGCTTCATCTCAACCGGTAGAACAGCAATTACAATTGGAACAATTGCCTGACTCTTCAGCGACTGAGTCTAAAAACGACATGTAATATCTTATTAATATGATTAATACTATTTTTTGTAATTAGTATAAAGGGGAGTAGCAAAACAACTAACATAAGTACAATTTCATTTTTTACAAAACAAAGCACATGAATTAACACTTTTACCATTATGCAATATAAAAAAATGTAAAGTGATATTTTATCAATTTTTGAATGATACTTATTTAAAATATTTTTCATAACATTGTCCCCCTTTCTTAGGGCTATTATAACACAGTCTCTAAGTAAATCAATTTACTTTTTTATTTTAGTTTTTCAACAAAAAGGAGAATTTAAGATGCCAGAATTAAGTAGATTTTACGGTATTATCATTACAATGTATTTCAACGATACGAAGCAACATCATAAACCTCATGTCCATGCTTTTTACGGTGACTATGAAGCTGTAATTGGTATTGACGGTGAGCTTCTTGCTGGTTCTATTCCTTCAAAACAGTTCCGCATGATCAATGGTTGGATGGCGGTGCACGAAGCCGAACTTTATGAAGCTTGGAATAATGCAGTACAAAGTAAGCATTTTGAGAAAATCAAACCATTATAAGGAGGAATATCATGTTTGAAGTAAATGGAATTTTGTATGCAGGTTCTGCAAAAGGATTATTGAAAATACAGGATGCAAAGGTTACAGGAGAGAAAATGTTACTTCTAACGTTCTCTTCTGGTGAAAAAAGAGTATTTGATGCTACTGTTTTAAAAGGAGAAGTATTTACTCCTTTAAATGACCCTGCTATTTTTAACAATTTCAAAATTGTTCATGGAGTTATTACTTGGATGAATGAAGAAATTGACTGTGCTCCTGAGTATATGTATGAGCACAGCTATTCTTATCCAACTTTACAATCAGCAATCTAATTTTAGAAAAGAAAAACCGGCTCCTGCGCCAACAGGAACCGGCCAGATCTCCGAAGAGATACGCTATTTTCAGCAAAGATATTGTATCATCTTCGGAGCAGTCGCACAACCAGAACATTTGTGTGGCTGTTATTTTTGTACCCAAAATCTAATAAGGAAGGTGATATTATGGCAACTGCCAAGAAACTTCCCTCTGGTTCCTGGAGATGTCAGGTACTATCTCACACAGAAGAGTATACTAAACCCGATGGAACTATAGGAAAAAGAAAAATCAGAAAATCTTTTACATGTGATGATCCCACTAAAAGAGGTAAGCGGATCTGTGAGCAGATGGCCGCTGAATGGGCCGCCAGTAAAGAGAATCACTCTCCTGTTGCTGAATCGCTTACGTTCGGAGAAGCTCTGGAAGATTATATATCCTCACGAGAAAATATCTTATCTCCATGCACAATCAGAGATTACAGGGGAACACAGCGAAATTACATTCAATCACTTATGGGAATAAAGATTGATGCCATCACTCAGGAAGACATTCAAAAGGCAATTAACCTTGAGGCCGTCAAATTGTCCCCTAAAACCGTCCGCAACATCCATGGCTTAGTATCTGCCGTATTACGGGTATACAGGCCGTCCATGGCACTGAATACGGCCTTGCCGAAGAAGAAACGTATTCAATTATACATACCTTCTGATGAAGAAGTAAAAATTCTCATGAATACTGTAGAAGGAACAGAACTGGAAATCCCTGTTCTGCTTGCAGCCTTCGGTCCAATGAGACGAGGTGAGATCTGTGCCCTGGAACAATCAGACATTAACGGTAATATTGTTCATGTAAGTAAAAACATGGTCCGCACGATTGACAATCAATGGATCATCAAAGCACCGAAATCTTTTGCAGGTGACCGGTACATTGATTTTCCAGATGATGTGATTGAAAGGTTACCAAAACGTCCAGGAAGAATCATTGATCTGAATCCCGGACAGCTTACTGACAAATTCGAAAAATGTTTAAGGAAATGCAATCTTCCTCATTTTCGTTTCCATGATCTCAGGCACTACTCAGCTTCTATTCTTCATGCTCTAGGAATCCCGGATGTTTATATCATGCAGCGTGGTGGATGGGGAAATGATGGAACGCTTAAAGCTGTTTACAGACATGCTCTGTCGGACAAAGCACAGGAAATGAATAAGCTTGCAAATGAACATTTTGAAGATTTGTTATCTGGTGGTTCTCACGAAGGTTCTCACAAAAAGAAAAAGCCTTGAAAATTCAAGGCTTTTAGAGTGCCGCTGGCCGGACTCGAACCGGCACGGTTTCCCGCTTGATTTTGAGTCAAGTGCGTCTGCCAATTCCGCCACAGCGGCAAATGAACCGAAAAATATAATATCATAATTCTCAGTCCATTGCAAGCATTTTAGATAGAAATACAAATATTTTTATTTGTTTTTATTTGTAAAGTCTGTCTTCATCTTCAAGTATTTTTTCATAAATCGGGAAACAGTCAAATGTCGCAAAATAATCTCTTGGAGTTTCCGCACGACGGATCATATCAAAAGTTCCATCTTCATGAAGAAGAATTTCCGCAGATTTCAGTTTGCCATTGTAGTTATATCCCATGGCAAATCCATGTGCACCTGTATCATGGATAACAAGAAGATCTCCCATATCAATCTTTGGAAGATAACGGTCAATTGCAAATTTATCATTATTCTCGCAAAGAGAACCTGTAATATCATAAAGACGATCACATGGCTGATCTTCCTTGCCCATAACTGTAATATGATGATAAGCGCCATACATTGCCGGACGCATAAGGTTTACCGCACATGCATCTACACCGATGTATTCTTTGTGTGTATGTTTCTCATGAATTGCTTTTGTAACAAGGCATCCATAAGGTCCCATCATGAAACGCCCAAGTTCCGTATAGATAGCAACATCTCCCATTCCTGCCGGAACAAGAACCTCTTCGTATACTTTACGAACGCCCTCTCCAATCACACGAATGTCATTCGGTGTCTGGTCCGGTCTGTATGGAATACCGATTCCACCGGAAAGGTTAATAAATCCGATATGTGCTCCTGTTTCTTTCTGAAGCTTTACTGCAAGTTCAAACATGACTTTGGCGAGCATCGGATAATATTCATTCGTTACTGTATTGCTGGCAAGAAATGCATGAATACCGAAATTCTCTGCTCCTTTTGCTTTCAGAGTGCGAAATGCTTCAAAAATCTGCTCCGTTGTCATTCCATATTTAGCATCTCCCGGGTTATCCATAATATCATTGCTGATTTTAAAGACTCCGCCTGGATTATAACGGCAACTGATCGTCTTCGGAATATATCCGACCGCTTTTTCAACTGCTTTAATATGGGTAATATCATCCAGATTGATAATGCCACCGATTTCATTTGCATAACGGAATTCTGCTTCTGGTGTATCATTAGAAGAAAACATGATATCACCTTTTTTGCAGCCGATTGCTTTGGACAGCATCAGTTCTGTCATAGAAGAACAGTCACATCCACAGCCATATTCCTGAAGAATCTGAATCAAATACGGATTCGGAGTTGCTTTTACTGCAAAAAATTCTTTAAATCCTTTATTCCATGCAAAAGCTTCTTTCAATGCTTTTGCATTTTCGCGAATTCCTTTTTCGTCATAAAGATGAAAAGGTGTCGGATATTTTTCAGTGATTTCCTGAAGCTTTTCCAAAGTTACAAACGGCTTTTTTTTCATATTTTTATCTCCTCGTTATATTGGCATTATTTCACATGCTGGTGTGTAAACAGATGATCCTGGCAGTACTCATAATTACCATTGCATTTGGAACAGAAACGAAATTCCAGATTCGGATCATCCTTCTCTGTACGACCACAAATTGCACATTTATGTTTGGTAATGCCACCTGTTGCCGGATTTACTCTGCTCTGTGCCATTGCCTTCTTAAACTCTCTGCGTCGGTGTACCTCTTTAGGATTATACCGATGCATGTTTCTGTTACTGAAAAAGAACAGAACAAAATTCAAGAGAGATGCAAGGATCGGAACAGCCATAACCCACAGACCAACTCTTACATATGAAATCATATTATAAACAATGATTGCGCCATATACCCATGCCATCCATTTCATTTTGATCGGGATCACAAACCACAGAAGGATCTGCATATCCGGATAGCATGCCGCATAAGCAAGAAATACAGAAAGACTGACATAATAGGTCGTAAAAACACTTCCACCGATCATATAAGTCATTCCATCGATCACAACAAAACCACCTGTCACAAAATAAGTGATAAACGCTGCGATCAAAACAAAGAGAAGCCCGGAAAATATATACAATGTATACCGGAAGCTTCCCCAGGTACGCTCAAGAGAGGTACCGATCGGATAATAAAAGAACAGAATAGAAATCGCAAACAATAGGAAATTACCGGTGCTTGGTGGATAGATCACCCAGGTGACCAGACGCCAGATCTGTCCCTGCAGAATCTTGGAAACATCCAGACTCATCATATTGAGCAGCGATGGATTCATATAAGTGAGCAAATACCCTATCACATAACAGATAATAATATACACTGTCAGATTCTGTATTCCACCATGTCTTCCAAATTTGCGTTCCAGTTTATCGATCCAATTCATAAAATCACTTCTTCTCCTTTTTCAGTTAATAAGTACTGTTCGGAAAGATGAATACCTGCCTTATCAAAAATATTTCTTTTTTGACAGGAAAAGTGCTGCAATGATACTGGCCGCAATAGAGACCAGAATTACGATCAGAAATCCCCAAATCGTACTGGAGAAAGGCATTCCGGACGGTGCCAGGTTCATTCCATATGCACTAAAGATGATCGTCGGAATACTCATAACGATCGTGATCACAGACAAAATTTTCATAACATCATTCAGGTTATTGGATATAACAGATGCAAACGCATCCATCATACTCTGCAGGATACCGCTGTATATATTCGCCATCTCAATCGCCTGTGTATTCTCAATGATAACATCTTCAAGAAGTTCTGTATCTTCAGGATATTTCTTAATGCTCTCCAGCTTGATCAGCTTCTCAAGCACCGCTTCATTTGATCTCAGTGAAGTAGTAAAATACACCAGAGATTTTTCCAGTTCCAAAAGCTCGATCAGTTCCTGATTTCGCGGAGAAAAATGAAGTTTTTCCTCAACCTGTTCACTTTTCTTGTCAATAATACGCAGATAACGCAGATACATGCTGGAATTACGATACAGTATCTGAAGAATAAAACGTGTCTTCATATAAGTAAAGAAATTACGCACACGTCCCTCCATAAATCTGGTAAGAACCTGTGTATCTTCCAGACATACCGTAAAAATCATCTTATCTGTGACTATAATACCCAGCGGAATCGTACCATACCAGTCCTTGTCATTTCGTTCCTCGATCATAGGAACATCAACCAGGATCAGAGTGTAATTATCCTCCACCTCAATACGTGACCGTTCCTCCTCATCCAGAGGAGCTCTCAGATCATCGACCTCTATCTGAAACTGCTCGGATATCTCAAAGATTTCTGTTGCCGTAGGATTTGTAAGGGCAACCCAGCAGCCATCCTGAGGTTCCTGAATTTCATGAATTGCTCCGTCTGATGTACGAAACATCCTAACCACGATTACACTCCCCTTCCACTCTCATTTTAGGTCATATGGATATATTATAAAATGTGACAGGATTTTTGTCAATTCCAACGGAATTGTATTCACAAAAAATTTACTCAATTTATGTTTTAAAGTGGTATAGTGTAAATTGTAGACTTTCTTTATTTAATATGTTAAGATGGACTACAGTAATAAGGGAGGACTCAATAAGACTTATGAATAAATCCAGCTTTGGTACACATTTCACTGTAACTACCTGGGGGGAATCTCATGGAAAAGCGCTTGGTGCTGTTGTGGACGGCTGCCCGGCAGGACTTTCTCTCTGTGAAGAAGACATCCAAAAATTTCTCGACAGACGTAAACCCGGTCAGAGCCGCTACACAACTGCACGTAAAGAGGGCGATCTTGTCGAAATCCTTTCCGGCATTTTTGAGGGAAAAACTACCGGTACCCCAATTTCATTAATAGTCCACAACACTGACCAGCGTTCCAGAGATTACGGCAATATTGCGCTTTCCTATCGTCCCGGACACGCAGATTATACTTTTGATGCCAAATACGGTTTTCGTGATTATCGAGGCGGCGGCCGCTCTTCCGGTCGGGAAACTATCGGGCGTGTGGCATCAGGTGCAATTGCCTCCAAAATTCTGGAAACTTTAGGGATTTCTTTCTGTACTTATACAAAATCCATCGGACCTGTTTCCATCAAAAAATTTGATTCAGAAGAAATCAACAATAATGCATTTTATATGCCAGATGCGGATGCCGCTGCCAGGGCAGGTGCATATCTGGAGAAATGTATGAAAAGCCAGGACAGTGCCGGTGGTGTTGTAGAGTGTCGTATCACAGGTGTCCCAGCAGGTCTTGGAAGCCCTGTCTTCGAAAAACTTGATGCAGTACTTGCCCAGGCAGTTATGTCTGTCGGTGCTGTTAAAGCTGTCGAAATCGGTGACGGTACAGAAGTTGCACATATGAACGGTTCCGATGATAATGATGGATTTCATTTTGAAAACGGGCAAATCAACAAAACAAGCAATCACGCCGGTGGCATCATGGGTGGTATCAGTGATGGAAGCGAGATCATTCTCCGTGCTTATATCAAACCAACCCCTTCCATTAGCCAGCCACAGGAAACAACTACATGTAACGGCAAAAATGTTTCTCTTGAAATTCATGGACGTCACGATCCAGTCATCGTACCAAGGGCAGTTGTCGTTATTGAATCTATGTGTGCGCTTGCAATTACAGATGCACTTTTTGCCAATATGACTTCCCGTCTGGACTATATTCAGAAATTTTACACAAAATAAATCAGACAGAGTCGCTTCTATAACGCAAAAAAGATCCTGCAGTCATAACTGCGGGATCTTTACATTTACAAATATATATGAGAAAAATCACTCCTGCTCATCTTCTGCATCAGCTAAAGGTTCGACAGCATCAAAGTCCTGTGGTACCGGCCACATATGAATACTGTTTGGAGTTTCAATTTTATGTGGTTTATCATTCATCACAATAATATTCTTCTCATAATCCACTTTGAATGTTGTGATTGTATTACTTGCATGGTTCGCAACAGCAATATGCTGATTGTCAGGGAAGATTACTATATCCTTCGGATAATCACCGCTGATCGGCAGAGTGAACTTTTTCTCCAGAAGTCCGGTTTCTGCATCAATCTCATACATGGAGACTGTGTTTTCACCAGCTGTTGTGCAGAAAAGATGTTTGCCATCAGGAGCAAGTGCCAGACCGGAAGCCGCATTGTGAATCGCATCCTTGTCATGTTGCTTACTCAATGTAGAAACACTCTGCAGAAGTTCAAATTCCGGATTGTTTCCACTTCCATCATAACTGTAAACTTTAATCTCATTACTTAATTCGAACAGAATATATGCATACTTTCCATCAGCACTGAAACGAATGATTCTTGGTCCACTCTCTCTCGGGCAGCGAAGAATATCTACTAATTCCAGTTTATGGCGTCTTTTGTTGATCCGATAGATCTTAACCTGATCAATTCCATTGTCAACTGCACAAAGATATTTATTATCCGGTGTCGGACGTACACAGTTTACATGTGGACGGAAGTTACGCTCTGCGACACTTCCAAGTCCTTTATGAAATACACCATCCATAATACGGCCAAGACTTCCATCTTTATGTGTATGTACAACCGTTACTTTGCCATCGTGATATCCCGCAACATAAAGATAACGACCGTCCACATCTGTAGCAAGGAAACAGCCTCTCATGCCGTCAATTCCTACACTGTTAATTCGAACAAGGTCTCCGTTCTCGTCACGTTTGAATACCGCAACACCCTCGTCCTCAATAGAATACAGATACTTACCGTTTTTGGAAACTGCTGTGTGAGATGCATTGCTGACGTTAACTTCGCTTCGTTCGATCAGTTTACCATTCTCCACATCTACATCATAAACCTGAATGCCCTTACTGGTACCATAAGTGTATGTACCCACATAGGCCACATATTTCTTGTTCCCCATTATACTGCCTCCTAAAATTCGATGAATATGTGCGAAAGCTCTATCCGCATTTGGTGTCCTAATTATAGCACAATTCATTTGCAAGAACAAGTTGACATTCTCTGTTGAATGTGTATTTTCTTACGTACTTTACATAAAGTAATTTCGGATCTTGGTAAGTGTATCTTCAAGTACTTCATCGGAATGCGCTGTTGAAAGGAACATTGCTTCAAATTGAGAAGGTGCCATATGGATTCCCTGTTTCAGCATGGCTAGGAAATAATCTGCAAATGCTTTTGTATCAGAAGACTTGGCTGAAGTATAATCCACCACTTCTTCTTTTGCAAAAAACAGGCTTCCCAGAGAAGAAACATGATTTACATGATATTCACTTCCTGCCTCTTTCAGGATCTCTTCAATTCCTCCATACAGTTTCTGTCCTTTTTCTTCCAGCTCCTTATATACTTCCTGATGTTCATACAGATATTTCAGCTGTGTAAGTCCTGCTGCCATTGCAATCGGATTTCCACTTAAAGTACCAGCCTGATATACCGGACCTGCAGGAGAAACCATTTCCATGATTTCTCTTCTTCCGCCATATGCTCCCACCGGCATACCCGCACCTATGATCTTGCCGTAAGTCACCATATCCGGTGTTACGCCAAAATATTCAGCGGCACCGCCAAATGCCAGACGAAATCCTGTAATAACCTCATCAAAGATCAACAGTGTTCCATGCTGATCGCACAAAGTACGAAGGCCTTCCAGAAAACCTTTTTTCGGAGCAACCACACCCATGTTGGCAGCTACCGGTTCAACAATCACCGCTGCAACCTGTCCTTTTGCCTGCTCCAAAAGAGCTTTTACACTGTCAAGATCATTATAGACCGCGGTCATCGTATCCTGGGTACATCCCTTTGGTACACCGGCGCTGTCTGGTACCCCACTCGTCATCACACCAGAACCGGCACTTACCAGCAGCGCATCACTGTGTCCATGGTAACATCCGGCAAATTTAATGATTTTGTCCCTTCCTGTATAGCCTCTGGCTGCACGGATCGCACTCATAACTGCTTCTGTACCGGAATTTACCATACGTACCATTTCCACATGTGGAAGATGCTCACAGATAAATTCTGCCATTTCCACTTCAATCTCTGTAGCACATCCAAAGCTCAAGCCTTCCGCACATGCTTTTACCACTGCCTCCCGGATTTCTGGAAAATTATGTCCAAGGATCATTGGTCCCCAGGAGTCAATATAATCAACATAACAGTTATCATCTACATCATAAATATGGCATCCATCCGCACGTTTGATAAATCTCGGTGCCATTCCAATTGCACCATAAGCTCTTACCGGACTGTTAACCCCTCCCGGAATTCTTTTGACCGCCCGTTCAAATAATTCTTCTGATCTTCCCATTATCCAATTCTCCCTTCATCAATAAAACGTGCAAGTTCTTTTGCATAATAGGTAAGATATATATTCACACCTGCTCTGTATGCACTTGCTGCCATTTCGCAGACGATTTTTTCTTCATCGATCCAGCCCATTTTAGCGGCAGCCTTGACCATGGCATATTCACCGCTGACACTGTACGCTGCGATCGGTACATTGGTTGCTTTTGATACTTCTGAAACCATATCAAGATAAGACATTGCCGGCTTGATCATAATAATATCTGCACCTTCTTCAATATCTGTCAGTGCCTCTTTCATTCCTTCACGACGATTATGGTAATCCATCTGGTAACTTTTACGGTCTCCAAAAGATGGTGCAGAACCTGCCGCATCACGAAACGGGCCATAAAAAGCCGATGCATATTTGACTGCATAAGACATGATTGGTGTTTCTTTATGTCCTGCTTTATCCAAGCACTCACGGATTGCACGCACACGGCCATCCATCATATCGGAAGGCGCCACCATATCAGCACCTGCCTCTACATGAGAGAGTGCTGTCTTTGCAAGCAGATCTAACGTCGCATCATTTTCAACCTCATGTCCGCAGAGCACACCACAATGGCCATGAGAAGTATATTCACACATACATACATCTGTAATATAGTAAAGATCCGGGAACTGTCTTCTGGCCTCTCTCAGTGCTTTCTGAACAATTCCGTATTCATCATATGCGCCACTGCCCACTTCATCTTTATGATCTGGAATACCGAAAAGCATGATGCTGCTGACTCCTGCTTTCTGCAGACGTTCCAGTTCATATGGAAGACGATCCACACTGTAACGGTACTGTCCCTCCATAGACGGAATTTCCTCTTCAATTCCAGTACCTTCTTTTACAAAAAGCGGATAGATCAGCGATGATTTATCAATTCTTGTTTCTCTTACCATTTTACGTAATGTTTCACTTCCACGAAGTCTTCTTGGTCTCTGAATCAGATCCATTTTAATGCACCTCTTCCTTATTTGTTTACCTTATCTGTTTTTTATTTTAACAACCAGTTCTACAAGCGAATCAATGGTTGCTTTTTCTGACATATATGTCTGCATTCCATAATCGTCTGCCGCAGCTTTTGTCTGTTTTCCAATGCATGCCGCAGTAACTTTGGAGTAATCCAAAAGCCCGGTACTCTCTACAAATCCTTTTACAGTAGATGCGCTTGTAAATACTACACAATCTATGGAATCACTTTCAATTTCCCTGTCAATATGAATCAGACTGCTTTTCTCATATACTGTATCATAGGTTGGAATATCACTGACCTGTCCACCTTGTTCCTTAAGAATCTTTACAAGCTTCTGATTGCCTCTTCTCGCCCTCGGCAGGAGAATCTTCTCTCCTCCTTGAAGTTTCACTGCCAGTGCTTCGCCAAGTGATTCGCCATCATAAACTTCCGGAATCAGATCAACAAGAATGCCCCTGTCTTCCAGAACTTTTGCCGTGCCCTGACCAATTGCAGCAATCTGTGCTCCTGCCAGACTGCGAATATCTTTATGTGCTTTTTTCAGCTCATCAAAAAAGATTTCCACCCCGGTCGGACTGGTAAATACGATCCACTGGTAAGAGGAAATTTCCTCAAATGCATGAACAAGTGTACTCTGATCTTCAAGCGGAACTGTTCGAATTGATGGAAGTTCCAGAACTTCCGCGCCCCTTCTGCGCAATTCCTCCGCGGTTCGTGAACTACGCCCCTTTGGACGGGTTACAAGAACTTTCCATCCTGCAAGAGGAAGTTTTTCATACCAGCCAAATTCATCTGCAAGTCTGCATACCTTTCCGACAACAATGATCGCCGGTGTTTCTATTCCCTGACGGTCTACTTCCTCCTTCAGAGTTGCTACGGTTGCCACCACCCTCTTTTGATCTGCCGTAGTTCCCTTTTGGAGAACGGCCGCCGGCATAGCCGGATCCATTCCAGCTTCAAGTAAACCAAAACAAATATCTGACAGTGCCGCAATACCCATCAGAAATACCAGAGTTCCCTTTGTATTGACCAGAGCTTTAAAATCTATATCGTATTCCTTTCCGGCACGTCTGTGTCCGGTAATAATATGCACAGAAGAGCAAAAATCCCTGTGCGTTACCGGAATTCCATTATATGCAGGAACTGCAATGGATGAAGTCACACCTGGAACGATTTCATAGGGAATACCATTTACAGTCAGAAGTTCCAGTTCTTCTCCGCCCCTTCCAAAAAGAAACGGGTCTCCTCCTTTCAAGCGAACCACGCGCTGACCTTTCTGCGCTTCTTCAAGCAATACCTGATTGATCTGTTCCTGTGGCATCGTATGCTTATCAGCACGTTTTCCTACATCGATCAGACGAGCCGTGGTCGGCACTTTTGCAAGGACCCCCTGCCCCACCAGGCTGTCATATACCACGACCTCCGCCTGCTGAAGCACTTCCATACCTTTCAGTGTGAAAAGCCCGATATCACCCGGTCCGGCTCCCACAAGCCACACTTTTCCTTTTTTCATACTGGCTCTCCTCCTGTATATTTGTCGTTCTCCTGTTCTTCATGCTCACGCTTCATTTGTTCGGCCAGACACATACCCAGGCGGGCCGCTTCTGTCTTTGGTCCTCGGATACTGTCTTTAAAATATCTGCCATCTTTTTCCCTGTAATAAAGTCCTCGAAGAAACAGCTCCTCACCTTCCACAATACCAAATGCAGCAACCGGTGAGGAACAGCCTCCGTCCAGATATCTGACAAAAGCTCTTTCTGCAGTGCCTGCTATCCATGCATCCTCGTCCTTATATCCACTCAGATATTCATATTTCAGGCCTTTATGTCCCTGTACGGCAAGAATCCCCTGTCCGGCTGCCGGAAGAATCTCATCTGCTGAAAAATAACGATGAATTCTTTTTTCCAGGCCCAGACGCTTCAGGCCTGCTGCCGCAAGGATCAGCCCCGCATATTCTCCTGCATCCAGCTTACGCAGTCTTGTCTGAAGATTTCCCCTGATACTTTTCACTTTCATATCCGGATAAATTGTTTGCAGCTGCAAAGTGCGACGAAGACTGGAACAGCCCAGAGGTTTCAAAGGATCCAGGCTGGCTACACCCTCCGGCAGCACCAGAACATCTCTCGGATCCTCTCTTCTGGAAAAAGCAAGCAGTGGCAGATCTTCCGGAACTTCCATCGGCATGTCTTTCAGACTGTGCACAGACAGCATTGTTCTGCCTTCCAGCAATGCCTTGTCCAGTTCTTTTACAAAAAGGCCTTTTCCGCCAACTTTGTCAAGTGTCCGGTCAAGGATTTTGTCTCCAGTTGTTTTCATTGTAAGAATTTCAACATCCAGTCCCGGATGCTGTTCTTTTATGTAATCACGTACCATCTCACTCTGTAAAACAGCAAGACGGCTCTCTCTACTTCCGATAATAACTTTATTCTTCGCTGTTGTCTGTATCATCTGATGCCTCCATTGCTTCCTGAATTGCCAAGCGGACTTTTTTGGCTCTGCTGTGATCCAGGCCACTGGCGGTAATTCCGATCACAACTTCATCTTTCATATAAATACCCGGGAAATAGAAATCGCATTTACTCTTATCGTCTGCAACATTGACATAAATTCCCTCTTCTTTACAGACGCGGTATATCTCATCGTTTAATTTCCAGTCGTTTGTAGCTGCGATCACCATATATGCCATATCAAAATCTGACCTTTTTACCGGACGTGTAATCAGATTGACATAACCGGTTTTGCCAAGTTCCTGCAGCTCCATAGTCGATTTCGGTGCAATTGCCGTAATATTTCTTGTAAACTGCAGCAATGTCCTTATTCTCCTGGTCGCGATATTTCCGCCACCAACTACAACAATCTTTTTATCGGACAGATCAATAAACATCGGAAAATATCGTTTATTCTTCATATACTTTCTCCAATCCTGCCACACATTCCAGAAAAGCTTCCTGATTCAGGCTGTCTCTGAGCCCGAAGATCATTTTATTGACAACTTTTCCTGCTGCGGTATCCACTGCCTCGAGAAGCTGCACTCTGTCTTCTTCCTGCATAGGTGTCTTTTTGAGTATCTTTTCAATACGGAGATTCAGATCCTGAACAGCCTCTGCCTTAATCTCCTGAATTCTCGGAATTACATCTCTTCCATCCAGCCACTGAAAAAATTCAGCCATCTGTTCTTCTACGATTGCAGCTGCCCTGACCAGACTCTCATTGGCTTCCGGTGACAGTTTTTCTGTATGGAAGCTGTCCATATCATAAAGCGTAATATTTTCTTTTCTGCCCAGAGATGGTTCAATGTCTCTCGGAACCGCAAGATCCAAAAGCAAAAGTGGCTTCCGGATCGTAATGTCCCGGAACAATTCTTCCCGCAAAGTAAAATTCGGGCTGGCGGTAGCACTGACTACAATATCGCAGTTTGGCAAAAAGTTCATGCGTTCTCCATAATGAATGCGGCTGCATCCTATCGGAATACTCACCATACCACTGCGGTACTGACGGACAGTTACCGTTACATTTGCCCCTGCATCCCGCAAAGTCTGCGCTGCAACTTTTCCCATTTCACCATTTCCGATCACCATGCAGATTTTTCCATGCATATCATATCCCTGCTCTTTCAGGTGACTGACCGCCTGATGGATAACCGATGGATTTCCATGTGCAAGTGGTGCTTCTGTCTTGATTTTCTTTCCGGCTGTAACAGCCATGCGAAAAAGGACTTCCAGTGTACTATCTGTCGTAAAATGTTCCCTTGCAAGGTTCAGTGCATCTTTAATCTGCGTCAAGATCTGATCTTCACCCAGAATCTGAGATTTCAGTCCTCCTGCCAGATAAAAAAGATGTTCTACAGCCTCACGGTCTGTTCTTGAAACAAAATAAGATTCATAAGAATCATCCTGTATATTTTTAAGCTGGCAAAGGCACTGGTAAAGAGAAAGTTCCTGGTCGTCTTCGTGGCTTGCCCAAATTTCAAGACGATTGCAAGTTGAAAGTATGATACAGCCATGGATTCCTGCTGTCTCTTTGAGTTTTTCCATTGCTTCACCGGCATTTTTCTTTGTAAACGCAAACAAAGCCCGGATATCTACGGGCGCTCTGTCATGATCGATGCCTATCATGGATATTGTCATGATATGTAATTCTCCTTTGTTGATGTATGATACCCTTTCCTGAACGAAATCCACCCCTGTCTGAGGTGGATTTTCAGGAAAACACATTGTTTTTATGATAGACTTTTCATGCTGAATTGTCAATGGAATTGAATGGATTTACTCGACATTTTTAGTTGCGATGATGGCGACACCTGTATGCGCAATATCTTTAAGAATCACATCTCCGATATGCACAGGTGCAGAAACAGTAATATTTTTAAGTGAATGAATACAGTCAAAAATTTTATCTTTTGGAATATCGCTCTGTGTTTTGACAGATACCATATTTTCAACACCACCAGATACGTGAACGGTTGTTGTTACAATACGAGTCGGATCTGTTACCTCCTTCTTTCCATATATTGCACCTCTTTTACAGGTATTTCCTTCTACACTTAATACGGTTCCATTTTCTATTTTCACTGTAAGCGGGCAGCCCATTGGACAGCCAATGCATGTCAGATTTCTCGTCTCCATACTCTATGCCTCCTCAATTTTAAGTGTGATTTTATCTGCATATGGATATCCCAGCAGCTGTTCTTTTGTCAGTTTGATCTGTTCCATCTCACCAGGTGCCACTACCGGACGTTTTCTGTGGATAATTCTCTCTTTACCTAAATAACAGCTGATATAACAGTTTTTATATACTCCGCCGACGCGGAAACGAACTGTCAGCTCTTTTGCCATATGTTCTATGCGAATCACGGAAGGAACTGTATATCTTACTCCTGCTTCTGGCACCAAAAGTATTTCTCGTGCATCTTTATAGGATTCACCTGCATTCTCTTTTCTCCGAACATACATGGATGCATTCCGTCCGGCAGCTGCAGCCTCTTCCGATACAAAATCCACCAGATCATGAACATGAAGTACATTTCCACATGCAAAAACACCTTCCATGTTTGTTTCCAGGCTTTCATTTACCCTTGGGCCTGAAGTGACCGGATTCAGTTCAACTCCCATTCCACGCGAAATTTCATTTTCCGGAATCAAGCCAACCGAAAGAAGCAGCGTATCACATTCATATTCTTCCTCTGTTCCAGGAATTGACTTACCTGACTTGTCTACTTCTGCAAGAGTAATACCCTCCACTCTTTCTTTTCCTTTTATATCGATTACAGTATGGCTAAGTTTCAGTGGAATTCCAAAATCATCCAAACACTGTACAATATTTCGCTTCAATCCGCCGGAATATGGCATCAGTTCTGCAACAACTTGTACTTCTGCACCTTCCAGAGTCATTCTTCTTGCCATGATCAGACCAATATCACCTGATCCAAGAATCACAACTTTGCGTCCTGGAAGATATCCCTCAATGTTAACAAGACGCTGTGCAGTTCCTGCCGAAAAAATGCCTGCCGGACGGTATCCCGGAATATTAAGTGCTCCCCGGGAACGTTCTCTGCATCCCATTGCAAGAATCACTGCTTTTGCCTGGATCTGAAACATTCCATCTTCACGGTTCATCGCTGTTATAACCTTGTCATCACTGATATCCATGACCATAGTGTGTAATTTATACTTTATTCCCAATTCAATAACCTGTGTGATAAAACGTCCAGCATATTCCGGTCCTGTCAGTTCTTCCTGAAATGTATGAAGACCAAATCCATTGTGAATACACTGATTCAGAATTCCTCCGAGTTCCTTGTCTCTTTCAAGAATCAAAATACTTTCTGTTCCATTCTTTCGTGCTGCAACAGCTGCCGACAATCCTGCCGGACCACCACCAATGATTACAATATCATATGTTTTCATTAGTTTCCCTCCTGAAATGAATCTTTATTTACACCTTCAATGATTCTGGAATCTCCGCCACATTTTGTAATTTTTCCAATTGGAGTTTCAAGTTCTCTCGCAAGAATTTCCATTGTTCTCGGTGAACAGAAGCCTGCCTGACATCGTCCCATGCCTGCTCTGGTACGTCGTTTGACACCATCAAGGGATCTGGCTCCAACAGGTCTTTTGATCGCATCAATAATTTCCCCTTCGCTTACCATTTCACATCGGCAAATAATATTTCCATAAGCCGGATTGCGACGAATATATTCGTTTCTCTCTTCAAGCGACATTGCATTCAGGTCAGCAATACCTTTTCTTGTTGATACAAAGTTTTCTTTTTCTTTCAGGTCATATTTTTTCTTAAGAATATCTGCAACCATTTCTCCGATTGCCGGTGCACTGGATAATCCCGGGGATTCAATTCCGGCACAGTCTATAAAATCTTTTTCCGTTTCTCCAATAATAAAATCATCTCCGTCTTCATGGGCTCGAAGACCTGCAAAAGATGTGATCACCTGTCTTGTCGGAATATTTCTGACGCTGTTGGAGGATTTGATAAATACCTGATCCAGCCCATCTCTTGTTGTATTTGTTCCTTCTTTATTTTCAATATCCTGTGCAGTTGGACCAATCAGCAGATTTCCATGAACAGTAGGCGTAACCAGAACACCTTTGCCAAATTTTCCCGGGAGTGCAAAAACTGTATGACTCACATGGCTGCCCGCACTTTTGTCAAGGAGACAGTATTCACCTTTACGTGGTATAATATGAATTTTCTTTTCGCTGACCATATTATGAAAACGATCAGCATAGACTCCAGCTGCATTAATAATACATTTTGTTTCATAAGTACCACTGGTTGTTTCAATTTTCCAGTTTTCTGTACCAGAAGAAATCCGTGAAATGTTTAATACTTCTGTATCAAAACGAAACTCCACTCCATTGACACAGGCATTTTCCGCAAAAGCAATCGTCATATTAAACGGACACACAATTCCACCGGTTGGCGCGTACAGAGCTGCGTACACATTTTCAGACACATTTGGTTCCATCTCCAGCACTTCATCATGATTCAAAATCCGAAGCTTCTTTACCCCATTTGTAATTCCTTTTTCATAAAGCTTCTGTAGATTTGGATAGTCTTTTTCGTCCAGACATAGCACAAGTGAACCATTCCGTTTAAATGGAAAATCCAGTTTTTCAGCCAGTTCTCCAATCAGCAGATTTCCTCTTACATTTAATTTTGCTTTCAAAGTTCCCGGTTCTGCATCGTAACCGGCATGGATGATCGCACTGTTTGCTTTGGAAGTTCCACAACATACATCTTCCTCTCTTTCCAGTACACAGGTTTTTATCTGATAACGGGACAGTTCTCTTGCAACTGCCGTACCGGTAACTCCAGCACCAATAATGATCACATCATATTTTTCCATTTTTATTTTCCTCCTCATTGTTGAATTCTATATAAGAAAAAGCCCGACAAATAAACCCATGTATCATGGATCTAATGTCAGGCTCTCTTCTCTCATGCCATCATATATTTTTATTTTTGTAATCAGTTTTCTTCATCACGTGCCCATCCGTAGGCATATTTGACTGCTTTCTCCCATCCACGAATGCGTTTACTTCGCGCTTCATCTGTGATCTCTGGGATAAAGGTCTTATCAATTGCCCAATTCTGAAGGACTTCTTCCTTGCTGGTCCAGTATTTGACAGCAAGCCCTGCCAGATAAGCAGCACCCATGGCCGTTGTCTCTACGCATCGTGGACGATTGACCGGAGCGTTAATGATATCTGCCTGCGTCTGCATCAAAAAGTCATTCGCACTGGCTCCTCCATCTACCTTAAGTGAAGCCAGTTGAATACCGGAATCTGCTCTCATGGACTGCAGCACATCATTTACCTGATATGCAAGAGAGTCCAGCGTCGCACGGATGATGTGATATTTATTTACCCCACGGGTAATTCCAACGATCGTCCCCCTCGCATACTGATCCCAGTGTGGAGCTCCCAACCCGGTAAAAGCTGGCACAACATAACAACCATTTGTATCTTTGACTTTCTTTGCCATATATTCCGAATCCTCAGCAGAATCAATCAGACGCATTTCATCTCGAAGCCACTGGATTGCAGCTCCTGCAACAAAAATCGAACCTTCCAACGCATAATTCACTTTGCCATCCAGGCCCCAGGCAATTGTCGTAACCAGGCCATTTTCGGAAAAAACAGGTTTCTCACCCGTATTCATCAGAAGAAAGCAGCCGGTACCATATGTATTTTTTGCTTCGCCTGGCTGGAAACAAGTCTGTCCGAACAATGCAGACTGCTGGTCTCCTGCAGCTCCTGCAATCGGAATTGGTCCTCCCAGGAAAGAAGGATCTGCCGTACCATAAATACAACTGGACGGTTTTGGTGTCGGAAGCATAGATTTGGGGATATTCAGTTCTTCAAGTATTTCATCATCCCACTGCAGCGTATTGATATTAAACAACATTGTTCGGGATGCGTTGGAATAATCTGTAATATGTACTGCACCCTTGGTCAGTTTCCAGATCAGCCAGGTTTCGACTGTTCCGAAAAGAAGGTCTCCACGTTCTGCTTTTTCTCTGGCTCCCGGCACATTATCCAGAATCCATTTTACCTTAGTTGCTGAAAAATACGCATCGATCACCAGTCCGGTCTTCATACGGAATTTATCGGTGAGTCCCTTTGCTTTCAGAGAATCACAATACTCAGATGTCCTGCGGCACTGCCATACGATTGCATGATAGATTGGATCACCGGTGTTTTTATCCCAGACAATTGCGGTTTCACGCTGATTCGTAATACCAATTGCCGCAATATCGCGTGCCTCTGCTCCAATCATATTCATCGCTTCAACTGCTACACCAAGCATGCTTGCCCAGATTTCATCCGCATCATGCTCTACCCAGCCTGGCTTCGGAAAATACTGGTGAAATTCACGCTGTGCCACGCTGCACATTTCTCCTTTTTCGTTAAATAAGATACAACGATTGCTGGTTGTCCCCGCATCCAGCGCCATAATATATTTGTTCATATAAAAACCTCCCTTTTAAAAGTGTATTGGAATTACAAATTCCACACTTTATGATTGGTTGAAGAGACGGCTGTCGCTCCGGCAGTGAGGGCTCCCATCACGGATTCTTTGTCAGTGATCAGACCTCCGGCGATCACAGGCACTTTGATTTCAGCACACAGTCTATGTATAACTTTTGGCATTGCACCTGGAAGAACTTCAATGAAATCAGGATGTACACTGTGCTGCTGTGAAAGAATATTCTCGTATGCCATCGAATCCAAAAGAAAATAACGAAGTACCGTATACATAGAAAGTTCTCTGGCCTTTCGGACCAATGCCGGCTTTGTCGTAATGATTCCATCAGCTTCTGTATTATTCTTTAAAAATTCAACAGCAATTTCTCTCGTACTTAATCCTCCGATCAGGTCAACATGGATCATCGCAATCTTACCCGCTTCTTTAACCTTTTGTACAATGTCGGCAATAGAACAGATATCTCCAAATAAAATAAACACCACATGTATATCTGAAAGGCTGCAACACTTCTCCAGATCTTCCATATTTTTCACTGCTGCTATGATTGGGTTTTCTTCTACTGCCTCCCAGAATATACGTTCCATCTTAAGTTCCTTCCCCACTGTTCTTTGCAAAAAAAATGAGCACAAGTAAAACAGCGACCCACTGTTTCCAATATGCTCTCCTGTCTCGGCATGAATTATTTTTTACCTGAAATAAATATACCACAGATAATCAAAAAACACAATAAAAAAGAGGTTAAATCTTTTTTATTGTGTTTTTACAAAATTATCATTCTGTTTATTATACCGTTATGTATTATTATAATTTTTAATACACAAACCTATTAAGGAAGTACCCTTAAATTACCCAAAAGTTGTCCGTACAAACAACCTTCCTGTATGTTTCAAATCTAAACCATTTATTGTGTACCTCAGAGCGTTTCTCTACCGTAACCTCTTTTGCTTCCGCAAGGAATTTTTCAAGATCCGCTCTGCTCTTCACGAGCAATGCCATTCCTCTCTCATCTACAACCGGAAGTCCTACATAACGATAGTCTTCAATCTTCTGAATATCTTCCACCTTGCCATCGCGGATCAAAACTGCTGCGCCATCCTCTACAGAAAGAATATCAAAATATTCTGGATATTTGAAGCTGTCCCCAACAGCCGGCACTTCGTCACCGACATGATAAGTCTTCTTATCAGAACCAGCTTTGGACATCATCGCATTTTCAAGATTAAAATAAAATTCTTCAAATACATAACCACCGACTTTGATGTCATCTTTCTGGAAATATGGTTTCTCTCCGTCATTTTCTACTGTTTCAAGCACACCACAGGCAGATGTCATATGGCTTACGCGGTCGATCAAAATCATCTCGCCAAGTGTCTTGTGTTTCTTAAACTCGTCAAGAACAATCTTCTCAGCCAGTTCGATCTCACACAGAGCAATCTCATTTTTCTCAATATGATCTGCTGAGATATGTTCACCTGTATTGACATCGATTTTATATTTAATGCTACGGATGAATCCAGGAATTCTCTTGGTTCCCAGTTTGACCAGATACTCTTTTCCAAGTGTCAGCTTACTGTCATCCATCCAGAGAAGTGTTGCAGTAAAGCTTTTTGCTACGGAGAGCCGGGCCTGGTCAGTGAGTACGCAGCCTCGGCTGACATCTACTTCTTTATCAAGCTGGATCGTTACTGCCTGTCCTGTCACTGCTTCCTCTACGGAAGTACTTCCGTTCAGAAGAGATTTTACCGTTGCAGTCTCATTGCTTGGAAGTGTAGTGATAGTCTGTCCGACTTTGATCTTACCACTTTCAATCTGTCCCTGAAAACCACGGAATTCGTGGTTAGGACGGCAGACTCTCTGAACCGGCATGTAGAATCCTGCTTCGCTCTCTGTCTCTGTCACATCGACTGTTTCCAGATGATCCAAAAGTGTTTTGCCTGTATACCAAGGCATGTTCTCAGATTTTACAGTTACATTGTCTCCTTCTGTTGCACTGACCGGAATGATCACAACATCCTGAAGTCCAAGATTTTCTGAAAGTTCATTGATGTCTTTTACAATCTCATTGAATCTTTCTTCGCTGTAGCCTACAAGATCCATCTTGTTGACTGCAAATACAAAGTGATGGATTCCCATCAGGGCACAGATACGGCTGTGGCGTCTTGTCTGTACCAGAACACCCTGTTTTGCATCGACAAGGATGATTGCAAGCTGTGCAAAAGAAGCACCAACTGCCATGTTTCTTGTATATTCTTCATGTCCCGGTGTATCTGCAACGATGAAGCTTCTCTTATCTGTTGTAAAATAGCGATAGGCAACATCAATAGTGATGCCCTGTTCTCTCTCTGCCATCAGACCATCCAGAAGAAGTGAATAGTCGATCGCACCGCCTCTGGATCCTACCTTACTGTCAAGGATCAGGGCTTTTTCCTGGTCTGCATAAAGCAGCTTAGAATCGTAAAGTATATGTCCGATCAGTGTAGATTTTCCATCATCCACACTACCGCAGGTAATAAATTTCAGTAAACCACTCATCTAGAAGTACCCCTCTCTCTTTCTCTTTTCCATGCTGGCTGCACCGCCGTCAGAATCAATGATTCGGCTGGTTCTCTCAGATTCAACAGAACTTAATGTCTCGTCGATGATCGCATCAAGAGTATCTGCATCAGAAAGGATACCACCGGTCAGTGGATAACAGCCCAGGGTACGGAAACGGACTTTTTTCATTTCCGGTTTCTCGCCAGGTTTGAGACGCATACGGTCATCATCCACCATAATGATGTTTCCGTCACGATATACTACCGGACGCTCTTTTGCAAAGTAAAGAGGCACGATCGGAATATTTTCTCTTTTTATGTACTGCCAGATATCTTTTTCTGTCCAGTTGGAGATTGGGAAAACACGGATACTCTCGCCTTTGTTGATCTCTGTATTGTAAAGTTTCCACATCTCCGGTCTCTGGTTCTTCGGATCCCAGGCGTGGTTTTCATTACGGAAAGAAAAGATCCTCTCTTTGGCACGGCTCTTTTCCTCATCACGACGGCCGCCTCCGAATGCTGCGGTAAATCCGTATTTGTTGAGGGCCTGCTTCAGAGCCTGTGTTTTCATGATATCAGTATAAGCGGATCCGTTGTCAAATGGGTTGATTCCCTGCTTCACACCGTCCTCATTGATGTATTCCAGCATTTCGATTCCAAGATCTTTTGCTGTCTTGTCACGAAACTCGATCATTTCCTTGAATTTCCAGGTTGTATTTACATGTAAAAACGGGAAAGGTGGTTTTTCCGGATAAAAGGCTTTCAGTGCGAGATGAAGCATCACTGAGCTGTCTTTTCCAATGGAATAAAGCATAACAGGTTTTTCGCATTCTGCTGCCACTTCCCGGATAATATATATTGCTTCTGCTTCCAGTTCATCTAAATGTGATAATCCGCTCATAGTTCTACTCCTGTACTAATATTTATTGGAATTTCGCCGGTCAACGCTGATGACCAGTTCACTGCCGTCAGATCTGGTGATGTTCCAATTGAGGAGATCACCTTTCTGGGTAACATTCATGGTTCCACCCATACCACCGATATCTGCGCCAAGATAAAATTCAATGGCTCCTGCCTTACATTCTTTTACGCAGGAAACGCAGCCCCAACAGTTTTTCGGGTATTTCATGACTGCTTTTCTGTCTATGATCTGAATCAGGGTACCAGGACATACTTCCTGACATTTACCGCAGCCGACACATCGCTCTTCACGAATTCGTATGCTCATAAGTATCCCCCTTTACCAGATCCCGGAACAGAATACGGATCTTTCCGTCTTCCATTCTGGAATTTACATATTTTTCAAACTTCTGGTCTGTTTCCGGATGATCCAGATTCTCATTGAAAGAATGCCATCTGGTTTCTTTTCTATTCTTAAGATGCTCGATCAGCACCTGACAGACAAGAAGTCTTTCTTTTAATTCGTATGCAAAAAGAAGTTCATGCATATCTTCTGCACCGACCTGATCTGCCAGTTCACTTAATCTTGTAATTTTTTCTTCTGCAAGATTTAACTGTTTCTCATTGAACTGATAGTTGCTGGCGATTCCACCTGCATATTCGTCCATGACTTTCTGCATGGCTTCTTCCAGTTCGTCGATGGTAAACAGACCGTTTTCTCCATTGCGGATCTTTTCGTAGTCAGCAAGGATCATCTGTGCCTGTTTTTCGATTTCGGATGTTTCTTCACTGTGATCGTCTTTTAACTGTTCGATGATTGCGAGAGAGGCGATCTTGCCCTCTGCCAGAGCACCGGTTACATATTTCTGAGGACATCCGCCTGCCACATCACCGGCTGCATAAAGTCCGTGGATGGTAGTCTCTCTTCTGGTATCTACCCAGAATCCACTGGCTGTATGACCACCTACGATGTACGGTTCTGTTCCCTGGATCTCTACGTTCTGTTCGCTCGGCATCTTGCCGCTCTCGATCCATTTGAGGGTCTGGCTCGGTGCCATGTTCAGATATGCTTTAAGAAGATCCTGATCCTGTTCGGATGTGATACCGGAAGTCTTAAGGTAACACGGGCCATGACCAAGCTGGTTTTCTTTGACGGTTCCATACACACGCTGGCTGGTAGTCAGACCATAAATATGCTCGTAGACTTCGCCTTTGGAGTTGACCTGCTTTGCCTGCACGCCCTGTGCGATGGTTCCTGTCGGAGCAATCGTATCTTTACAGCGAAGTGCGATAAAACGCATCTCAAAGGTTGTCATTTCTGCACCGGAACGGATTCCCATTGCGTATCCGGCTCCTGTGTTGAATGGCGGATACCACATTTTATGTCTGGAAAATCCCGGATTGTTTGGTTTGTAGAGACCGGCAGCTCCGCCTGTTGCGATCAGAACAGCTTTCGCATGGATCACATAGGCAGTTTCTTCCATGATGGAAAAACCGACAGCTCCGTAGACTCTTCCATTTTCCGTAAGAAGGTCTGTGATGTTTACGTAGTTGAGAACATCTACGTTTTCACTTTTATATACGGCATCCGCAAGAAGTGGTTTGAAGTTTTCGCCATTGATCTTAATGTTACGGTTTCCTCTTGCCACATAGTCTCCGTTTTCATCTTTAAGGATCACGAGACCAAGTTTTTCCATATCTGCCGTTACTTCGTTAAATTCTTCTGCGGCTGTCAGAAGGAGGTCGTTTCTGACGATTCCTGCCGCATCTTTAATTGCGTAATCTACGTAGTCCTGTGGTCGGCGGCCTTTTACAATATAGGCGTTGATCGCGTTGACACCTGCTGCAAGACAGCCGCTTCGTTTGATATTTGCCTTTTCTGCAACAAGAATGTTAAGTCCAGAGTTTCTGCTGATTGTGAGTGCGGCATAACAGCCTGCAGTTCCGCCGCCTATGATCAGGACATCTGTATGTAAGTGTTTTACCTGTAAGGGTTTGCTCATGGTTTTTTCTTCCTTACTTTATTCTGTGATCTCGATCTCGTGGATCGTGACATTTTTTTCTTTGTCGATTCCGAATGCTTTGAGTACCGGATTTCCTTCTTCCATAAGGGAGAGGATAAGGTATTCAATGGTCGGGTCAAATGCCAGGCGTTTGTCTTCTTCGGATGGACGGGATGGGGATTCCGGATGGGAATGGAAGTTTCCGATGATCTTGTATCCGTTTGCTCTGGCATCTTTGAGGGCTGCAAGCTGCTCTTTGGGATCCATGGAAAAATGTTCTCTGCTGGCATCCACATTTGTGAGGAGATAGACCTTCGTGACGGTGATCTCTTCGTCTTCTTCTGTTCCTGCAAGGAGGCCGCAGGATTCATTTGGGAGGCCGGCGGTGCAGTGCGTCAGGATGGTATTATAGTGTGATTTTTTTAAATATAATTTCATAATAAAAGTTCCTCTAATAACTACGTGTACATGATAAACAATTCACCGAAGATACGCTCTCGCTGCCTTCGATTGGTAGCGGTACATAAGTGACCACAATACGGTCACTAAGTACCGACCATCTCAGAGCATCTTCTTATGAATTTGTTTATCTGTACACTTGAATTTAGCTCCACACGGTCAGCTTCGCCAGTTTCAGCTAATGGCTACCAAAATTCTGTACCGAAGGCATTGTAATATATCTTTTAGTGCAATTTGTCTTAGTGTAATTGTTATCTCTGCGTATTCACAGTGTGCGGATAAATATTTCGAGAGAAGATGCTCTGAGACGGCCGGTACTTAGGGATTGTTTTTTAATCCCTTAGTATCCGCTGCCAGTCGAAGGCAGCGAAAGCGTGTCTTCGATGAAATATTTGATCCGACACACGTGAACACGCAAATCTTACATATGCATATCGCACTCGGCCTGCTCGTAATCAATCAGCTTCGTGATAGTAGGATGATCACCGCATACCGGGCAGTCATGGTTCTTTGGAAGTTTAATGGTACGGAAAGTCATAGACAGTGCATCATAGGTAAGAAGTCTTCCTGTGAGAAGTTCTCCTTTGCCGATAATGTATTTGATTGCTTCCATTGCCTGAAGGCTTCCGATGACTCCACCCATAGCTCCGATAACGCCGGCCTGTTTACAAGTCGGTACTGCGTCCTTCGGTGGCGGATCTTTAAATATACATCTATAACATGGTCCTTCTCCTGGAACATAGGTCATAAGCTGGCCTTTGAAACGGATGATTCCTGCATGAGAGAATGGTTTCTGTGCCATGACACAGGCATCATTGATCAAGAATTTTGCCGGAAAGTTATCGGTTCCGTCAATAATAAAGTCGTAGTCTTTGATGATATCCATGATATTCTCGGATGTGATGAACTTGCGGTATGTATTTACTTTGACATCTGGATTGATTGCCTGCATGGTTTCTTTTGCCGACTTTACTTTTGCTTTTCCAAGGTCTGCTGTTGTATGGATAACCTGTCTCTGAAGATTGGAAAGATCAACTTCATCCGCATCGGCAATTCCGATCGTTCCTACACCTGCTGCCGCCAGATACATAGCTGCCGGTGCTCCAAGTCCACCTGCCCCAATAATCAGTACACTGGCGTTCAGGAGTTTTTTCTGTCCTTTGGCACCAACCTCTTTGAGGATGATATGACGGGAATAACGCTCTAACTGTTCATTCGTAAATGCCATTATCTTGCTCCTCCTCCCATGAAGTACAGGAATTCGATTTCATCACCGTCTTTCACTTCTGTGGATTCAAAAGCTCCACTTTCTACGAATTCATCATTGATAGTTACTGTAACATACTGTGGTGTTTCTATATCCTCTTTCTCAATCAGTTCTTTAACTGTAAGTCCTTCCGGATATTCTTTCTTTTCTCCTGCTACTTTGATAAACATAATGATTATTCTCCTTTTATATATTTGATCACGCACACATAAACTTATTAAATAAACTTATCAAAGATATTCTTCAAACAGTGCTTCTACTTCTTCCTGTTCTTTCAGTCCGACTACTTTCCCCTTCTGTTCTCCGTTCACAAAACAGATCACCGTCGGAACAGACATAACCTTATATTGCTCAGCAAGTGCCTTATCATAATTTACGTTCACTTTGTAAATATAAACAGTATCCTCATGTTCATCTTCGATATCCCCAAGTATTCCTGCCATCTGTTTGCATGGAATACAGGTATCAGAGTAAAAATCAACGAGGACCGGCTTATCTGCTTTTAACACTTTTTCTTCGAAATTCTCTGCATTGATTCTGAGTGCCATATCATTCATCCTCTACTTTCTTAACGATCAGGGTAAATGTATCATCCCCATTGTCTTCCAGTTTCAGAATCTGATGTCCTTCTTCTTTAATACTTCTCGGAACATTCTGTACCGGTTCTCCATTATTCATACGAACAGCAAGAATCTGTCCGTCATCAAGTTCCTCCAGCGCAACCTTTGCTTTTACAAATGTTACCGGACATACAACATCCGTAATATCTACGGTATCATCAATTTTATAATCAGCCATCATAAGCTCCTTTCAGTACTTCGTACAGTTTTTCTTCTCCAACTCGATCAATTGTAAATTTGAATCGCTCTCCTGCATTTGCATGATCTGCAAAAAACTGGATGGCTGCATCTGTCACACGGAACAGCTGCTCTTCAGAAGTGATCAGTGGAAGGAATTCTCTTCCCTTACTGATATGATTTCCAAAAGTACCACCAAACGATACAAGAAATGTCTCATTTACATCCCATGCATCTACCGGACAGGATTTTGCACATCTGCCACAATAGTTGCATTTTTCATTATCGATGATCAGTTTATCATCCTGAAAAGAAATTGCTTCTTCACGACATGCCTTTTCGCAGACACCACAATGAATACAGGTATCTTCTTTCCAGCTGATCTGTGCTGCTCCCTTGATTCCAACATCATTTTCTTCTGCTTTGAGGCAGTTGTTCTGACATCCCGTCACACCAAATTTAAACTTGTGAGGAAGTTCTCGTCCAAAATATCTTTCGTTTAATTTTACTGCGATGTCATAGCTGTTGATATTTCCACTTGGACAGACTGCATTGCCCTGACAGGCTGTTACTGTGCGGACTCTCGGTCCACAGACACCCGGACGACATCCACCTTTGGCAAGATCTGCTGTTACATCATCAATATCGTCTAATTTAATAAAAGGAATCTCAACTCCCTGTCTGGAAGTCAGATGAACATATCCATCTCCGTATTTTTCTGCAACTTCCGCAATCTTTTTGAGGTTCTCTGCCGTAAGAGCTCCACCAACGCAGGCAAGTCTGAGTGAAAAATTATTTTTCTGTTTCTGGCGCATAAATCCGCCTTTTTTTAAGGTTGCGTAATCAACTTTTGCCATTTTCGTCATCTCCTTCTATTACTCTTTTGAAATCTTCTTTCAAATCTTCTATATCTTCAATTCCGACACTGATTCGAATCATATCATCATAAACTCCTGAGAGTTCTTTTTCCTCCTGTGACAAATGAGCTGCTATCGTACTCGATGGATGAATCACTAGTGTCTTGGTATCTCCAATATTGGAAACCAGCCATGGAATTTTCAATTCATTTAATATCTGAAAAGCTCTTTCTTTGCTTTCTGTTCTTAATGTAATGATTGCTCCAAATCCACCATGGAACTGTTTTGCCGCAATCTCATGATATGGATGTTCCTTAAGTCCCGGATAGGAAACCGTAATGCCGTGTCCTAATCCATTCAGAAACTCCGCCAGCTCCATGGCGTTACTACAGTGGCGCTGCATTCGAAGACCAAGTGTCTCAAGTCCCAGATTATTGAGAAAAGCATTCTGTGGTGCCAGACAGGCTCCCATGCTTCGAAACAATCCGTTTCGCAATTTAGCAAGATAAGCAAAAGGTCCAAACTTTTTGAATTCTTTCATTCCTGGATATTTATCTGCATCCCATTTAAACTTTCCGCCGCTTATCAGTATACCACTGATTGCATCACTGCTTCCATTGATATATTTAGAAGAGGAATGAATAACTACATCTGCTCCAAGTTTCAATGGATTGATCAGATAAGGTGTCGCTACTGTATTATCCACAAGAAATGGAATTCCATATTTATGTGCAATTTCTGCAACTCCCTGAATATCCGTGACATCCAGTTTCGGATTTCCGATTGTCTCAGCAAAAACAGCTCTGGTCTCAGGGGTGATTTCCGCCTCAAAAGCCTGCGGTGTATTGACTTTTACATAAGTTGTCGTAACACCATATACTTTCAGCTCATCCAGAAGTTCCACAGTTCCTCCATATAAGCCAGCTGCTGCAACAACATGGTCTCCTCTCTGAAGGACATTCATAAGAGCCATGCTAAGTGCCGCCATGCCGGAAGAACACGCCACACTTCCAATCCCGCCTTCAAGCTTTGCCATCCTTTTTTCAAAAGATTCTATCGTCGGGTTGTTGATTCTTGTGTAAGAATACCCAGCCATTTTATTTGAAAAGATTTTCTCAAGTTCCTCAGCTGTATCATGACGGAATGCACTGGACTGGTAGATCGGTACCTGTGTCGCACCGTGAGGATTGTTACCCTCTGTCCCATGAAGCAAAGTTGTATTAAAACCGTATTCTTTCATTCCTGTGCTCCTTTTTTCTTTTCATTTGTGTTGGTATTACTATATACCTATAAACATACCATGTCAATAGGTAATGTATGCTTTTTTCCATTTTTTCTATAAATTTACAATTTTAAACTTTATTCTGCAGAAAAAAAGAACAGCCACTGTACTTCTGACAGTTCTGTTCTCTTGATCCGACAGCTATTTTACTTATTCTGATCTGCCCTTTGTTCCGCGCTATTCATCAGATTACATAGTCTCCTGTATCTGTGCTCTGCTCCAGAAGGTCTTCCAAAGTAATTCCGTCAAAATATTCATTGAGCAGCTTATAGAAACCTTCCCACATCTGCAGTGTTTTGCAGGATGATGCTCTCTCGCACTGATTCGGATGATCATCCAGACAGGCAACCGGTGCCATTGAACCTTCCGTGATACGCAGGATACTTCCGATCGTATATTCAGCAGGAGTCCTGACCAGGCGATACCCTCCACCTTTTCCTCGAAGCGCTTTGACAAATTTCTGTTTGCTCAAGACAGAAACAATGGACTCGAGATATTTCTCAGAAATCTCCTGTCTTTTCGCAATGTCCATTAATGGAATATACTCTCCATTATTATGTTCTGCAAGATCCAGCATAACGCGGATCGCATAACGTCCTCTCGTTGATATCTTCATGAAATCCCCTCCATAAACCTATTATACCACAAGGTTATAGGGAAAACAAGTGTCAATCATCAGATTACAAGATAATCTTCTCTTGCAGAGCTATTCTCCAGTGCATATACTTTGTTTTCTTTTATTACAAAAAGCCGCTGTACAAACACATCCACTTTTTCTCCCTGACGGACCAGGGGTTCATCCAGTCCTCTTCTTGCAGACAGCACAACTTCTTCAAGTTTCAGCTGAAGTTCAAAATAACTGCCTCTGAAGGCCACACGTTCAACATCTGCTTCCGATGCAGAACTTTTGTATTTCTGTACTTCATTTTTTCTGGTCACCTTTACAAACTCAGGACGTACAATTGCATATTCTGCACCCGGAATATCTTCAAAGTAATTGAAGACATGATAATCCCTGACTGTAGCCGCCTGTCCAAAAAAAGACGCACTAAAAGCAGTTTCAGGACTCTGATATACCTCTACCGGGCTGCCTTTCTGTTCAATATGTCCCCGGTTTGTAATAATGATCTCATCTGCCACTTCAATTGCCTCATCCTGGTCATGCGTAACAAAAATACTGGTGATCCCAAGTTTTTCAATCATATCCTTCAACCATGTACGAAGTTCCTGTCGGATTTTTGCATCAATCGCTGCAAACGGCTCATCCAACAGAAGAAGCTGCGGATTTGGTGCAAGAGCTCTCGCAAAAGCCACTCTCTGTCTCTGACCACCGGAAAGTTGACTTGGATATCTTTTTTCAAGTCCTTTCAGTCCGATCAGTTCAATCAATTCCGTTACTCTTTTTTTAATATAGGTTTTATCCGCTTTCTGTACTTTCAGACCAAATGCAATATTGTCATAAACTGTCATGTAACGAAATAACGCATAACTTTGAAATACAAATCCTATTCCACGTTCGCTTGCCGGTATATCATTCACTACTTTTCCGTCAATAATAATCTCCCCGCTGTCTGGCTGTTCCAGTCCCGCAATCATACGTAGTATTGTCGTTTTTCCACTTCCACTTGGTCCAAGCAGACCGATCAGTTTTCCTTTCTCAATTCCGAAGGAAACATGATCTGAAGCTTTATAGTCCCCAAAGGTTTTATTGATATCTTTTAATTCCACGTACATTATGCTTCCTCCTCTTTTTTGCCTTTATACTCCATGATGCTTCGAATGACCAGAAGAATAATTGCCATGATTACCAGAATTGATGATACAGCAAATGCCGGAACATACTGGAATTCATTAAATAAAATTTCTACATGCAGCGGCAATGTATTCGTCAGTCCCCTGAGATGACCTGACAGTACAGATACTGCGCCAAATTCCCCCATGGCTCTTGCAGTACAGAGTACGATTCCATACAACAGCGCCCATTTGATATGTGGAAATGTTATTTTTGAAAAAATCGTCCATCCTTTTGCTCCCATAAGTGCTGCTGCTTCTTCCTCATCCGTTCCAATCGACTCCAGTACTGGAAGCAGTTCACGAAAAACAAATGGAAATGTTACAAATACAGTCGCCAGAATGATTCCCGGAACAGCAAATACAATCTGGATATTTGCTTTTTGCAGATACGGGTAAAGAATGCTCTGTTTTCCAAATACAAGAAGATAGATCAGACCTGCAATGATTGGCGAAACCGTGACTGGTACATCGATCAGAGTCGTCAGAAATTTTTTCCCTTTAAACTGAAATCGCGTCACTGCCCAGGCTGCACATAAGCCCAAAACAGTGTTACATAATACCGCAATGACTGTTGCTTTTAACGTCAGCATCAGTGCAGCGATCGTAAAAGAATCTGTCACCGCTTCCACATAAACCTGCCATCCTTTTTTCAATGCCTCCGTTACAACTACAAACAAAGGAAGCACCAGCATAACAAAAAGAAAGAGAATGCTGATTCCGATCAGCAGATATTTGACCAGCTTTGATTCTTTTTTCTTACCCATCACGCATTGCCTCCTCTCAGTCTTTTTGAATTGCGTGCCTGCATCAGATTCATCAGAAACAGAATCAGGAATGAAGCCACCAGCATAACCAGTGCAATGGATGTGGCACTTTTATAATCAAATTCCTGTAATTCAGACATAATGATCAATGGTGTAATCTCTGTTTCATACGGTCTGTTTCCTGCAATAAATACTACGCTTCCATATTCTCCCAGGCATCGTCCAAATGCAAGTCCGGTTCCAGTCAAAAGCGGCGGTAAAAGTTCCGGAAGAATCACTCTTCGAAAAATATAGGCTGGCTTTGCGCCCATAACTCTTGCCGCTTCTTCATAAGAACCATCCAGTTTCTCAAGAACCGGCTGAACAGCTCTCGCTACAAAAGGAATCCCCACAAAGATCAGTGCAAATGTAATTCCAAGCTTTGTATAGGCAATCTTAATTCCAAACTTTGCAAAAAAGCTTCCGATCAGTCCCTGATCCGAAGTAAGGGAAGTCAGAGAAATGCCTGCTACTGCTGTTGGAAGCGCAAATGGAAGCTCAATCATTCCATCCATGATCCTTTTTCCCGGAAATTCATAACGTACCAGCACCCATGCCAGGATCAGCCCCATCACTGCATTTACAAAAGAAGCTCCAAGAGCCGTAATAAAACTCACATAAAAGCTGGATAAAATTCTTTTACGGGTTATAACCTCAATAAATTCATTAAACCCAAGTTGGGAAGAATAGATTACAAGTGACGCCAGCGGAATCAGAACAACAATGCTCAGCATAGTGATTGTCACACCCATCGTCAGTCCAAATCCCGGTATCACTCTTTTTTTGCTTTTTTTCATAATATCCACTCCTCATCTTCTAGTTTCCATAGATTCTGTCAAAAACTCCTCCATCTGCAAAATGTTTCCGCTGCACTTCCTGCCAGCCGCCAAAATCATCAATCGTCTTCAGTTCCATATTCAGATCAAAAACATCACTGTATTCCTCCAAAATTTCCTGATTGACCGGACGATAATAATTCTCAGCTGCAATTCTCTGTGCGTCATCAGAATACAGATAATTCAGATATTCCCTGGAAACTTCTTCTGTACCACGATTCTCTGCGACCTCATCCACAACAGCTACCGACGGTTGAGTCAGAACACTGATACTCGGAGCAATGATCTCAAATTCATCCGGATCATCTTTTACAGAAAGAAATGCTTCATTTTCCCAGGCAATCAGCACATCTCCCTGCCCGTTTTCTACAAAAGAGGTCGTAGCACTTCTTGCTCCGGAATCCAGTACCAGAACATTCTGGTATAATTTCTTTATAAATGCTTCCATCTTCTCTTCATCATTATTATATATTTTCTGAGCATAAGCCCAGGCTGCCAGATAATTCCATCGTGCACCGCCGGATGTCTTCGGGTTTGGAGTGATCACATCGACATCGTCTCGGATGAGGTCATCCCAGTCCTGGATATTCTTTGGATTTCCTTTCCGTACCAGAAATACGATCGTAGATGTGTACGGAGCACTGTCATCAGGAAGTTCTTCCTTCCATCCACTCTGAATCATGCCGGCATTTTCGATTGCATCAATATCATAATCAAGTGCAAGTGTCACTACATCTGCCTGCAGGCCGTTGATCACTTCCAGTGCCTGTTTGCCGGAGCCTCCATGTGACTGGATCACATCAACATCCTGTCCTGTTTTTTCTTTCCAGTGTTCCTTAAAAATCTCATTATAGGACTCGTAAAGTTCTCTTGTCGGATCATAAGAAACATTGATGATATGTATGTTTGAACCTGCACCGGCATCGTAAGAACAGACGCCGGCAAATGCAGCTATTCCAAGTACTGATACCAGGCAGATGTTTCTGAATTTCTTTTTTATCATTTATTTCACTCCCGTTGGATGATTATTTCGTTAACATATGTAATTGGTATGTTTTACGTTAATGGCATTATATACCAATAAACATAGTTTTTAAATATGTTTATAAGAAAACGTTTGCACAGGCATATAAAAAAACAGCTGCCATCATTTATGATAACAGCTGCAATCCTGCCGGAAGCTATTTCACATCATCGTAAGTATCAAGGAAATTATGTCTCACACCATCCTGTTTATACCCAATGACTGTATTCAGATTTACATTCTCAACACTTCGGAAAATATTATACTCAATTACCGGATCTTTCTGAGCGAGTTCGTGAATCAATTCCTTGATCTCTGCACGCTTGGAACCTTTTTCCGTACCACCACAGGAAGCACAATGCTCCGTAAAACGACACGCACACTGAATAAAATGAAGGTCATTGTAGTTCGCCCAGTGAATGATATCCGCCTCACGGATCAGATACAGCGGGCGAATCAGTTCCATTCCCTCAAAGTTTGTACTGTGAAGCTTCGGCATCATCGTCTGTACCTGTGCACCGTAAAGCATTCCCATCAGGATCGTTTCAATAACATCGTCATAATGATGCCCTAACGCAATCTTATTGCAGCCAAGTTCCTTTGCTTTGCTGTATAGATAACCTCTTCTCATACGAGCACAGAGATAACACGGTGACTGTTCCTCAGATGCTACAATATTAAAGATATCCGACTCAAATACTGTGATCGGAACATTCAGGATCTGTGCATTATCTTTGATCGTCTGATAGTTGATCTCATTGTATCCCGGATTCATTACAAGAAAGACAACTTCAAAATTCTTTTTTCCATGACGTGAAAGCTCCTGAAACAACTTTGCCATCAACATGGAATCTTTTCCACCAGAAATGCAGACTGCAATTTTATCACCATCCTGCACCAGTTCATATTCTCTGATTGCCTTCGTAAACCGTCTCCAGATAGGTTTGCGGAATTTCTTGATAATGCTTCGTTCAATGTCCTTTGTACGCTGTTCCGCTGCATTGTGATCAGCCATCATTTTGCTGAGCTTCATCTTAAGCCATGCACGATAGCCATTTTTGATGCTGTAGATTTCATATCCCTGTTCTGTCAGCTCTTCTGCGATTTCTTCACTCTTCTGACCGGTATAACAAAGCAGGTAAACCGGACAGTCTTTACGTATTTCATCCATATGCGCTGCCAATTCCTCCCAGTAAATATTGACCGCACCAGGATAAGTCTCCTTCTCAAAATCCGCGGCATCACGGATATCTATGATCTGCTTTTCTCTTGTATCTTCCTGTAACTCTTCAATTGTTCTAATACACATATCAATCTTCCTTATACTTTTCTTATATACAGTAATCACTCCAGAAGCTCTCCGAAACATGAGAGCAGCTGTTTCTTACCAGCAGTTTCCCGGATAGTTCCATTCGGACTACTCCCGAATGGCCGCCTTTCATTCTGTCCAGAAGCAGATACAGGGCAAATCGTCCCATTTCTTCTTTTGGAAGACCAACTGTCGTCAGCATTGGTTTGGTAAATTGCGCTTCTTCAATATCGTCACTGGCTATAATGGATGGAGTAAAATACAGATTTCTGCACTTTCTGAGATATTTCAGTATACCCACAGCTGTGATATCATTTGCGCAGTAAATGCCAGTCGGGCAGTCCTCAGATTTCAAAAGCTTCTCCATTGCCTCATAGCCTTCTCTCTCTGTCTGATCTGTTTCTACTACATACTCCGGTATGACATCCAGGTTATTTTCCTTCAACGTATCCAGATAACCAACATAACGATCTTCATTTCTGCAGCCGCCTACATATCCTATGTTTCTATGACCAAGCGAGATCAAATGTTCAACTGCCATCTGTGCAATTTTCTTTCCATCGCACAAAACCTCATCAACTTCATAATTTGTAGAATTTCGATTAACAGATACAACACTTCTGTATTTCTGATTCAGTTTCTTCAAAGCAAGCGGATTACAGCGTCCAATGATGATCAGTCCGTCTTTATTTTCTTCTGTCTCAGTATACATTCGCTGAATGATCTGGTCAAGATTTTCTCTTCTGCATTTTCGATCATCAGAAAAAAGCGGCATATACCAGACTTTTGATAAAATACAGTTATGTTCATGTATCTCACTTTCTACAACCCTGAGCAATTCTGTAAAAAAAGGATCTGTTCTGGATTCATCTGTACGTGTCATAAGGACATTGATATACCAGATTTTGCTTTCTTTTGCCTGTGTTCCCTTTTTCAGGTTTCGTGCCGCCTCATTTGGAACATAATTCATTTCCATGGCAATTGACCAGACTTTTTCTCTGAGGCCAGGCACTGAACATTTGTAATCCGGCCGGTTCAGGATACGTGATACGGTTGATATAGATACTCCTGCTTTTTCTGCGATCTTTTTGATTGACATATGTATTTCCTCTCTCTGCCTTCCTTCGACAGATCTCAGTAAAAAAAGAACCGGAAGTCAGGACAGCCCTGTGTCTCTAACCCCCGGTAATATTCAGATATAGTACATTTCCTGTTTATCATGGTGATCGGAATAATATCCGCTCATTTGTGCCAAAGTTAAATTTGACAGAATCTGATCGAGTTCCTGGTTGACGGAATCCACCACCAGTTTCTGAATCGTGTCAGAGATTCCTTTATAACTGTTTTCCGCCAGAACATCCTCATCTTCAAGGTGGTAACTGCCTTCCAGTGCTTCCACCACAGATGCAACCGTAATCTCGTCAGCAGCTTTTGCCAGATTATATCCTCCCTGGGAGCCTTTGACACTTTTTACTATGCCTGTTCTGCGGAACGAGGCAAATATGTGTTCCAGAAACTGGAGAGAAATGTCATTTCTCTCAGCAATGGTTTTCAGGGCTACCGGTGTGGTGGACGGCTGAGCAGCCAGATCCACCAACGCAGCGAGACCATATCTGGTTTTTTTACAGAATTTCAATTACTGGATTGCTTTGAAAGCTTCGTCCAGATCCTGAATGATATCATCGATGTTTTCTGTTCCGATGGAAAGACGGATTGTGTTCGGTTTGATACCCTGATCCAGAAGCTCTTCTTCTGTGCACTGGCTGTGTGTGGTGGTTGCAGGATGGATAACCAGTGATTTAACATCTGCTACGTTTGCAAGGAGTGAAAACAGTTCCAGATTATCGATGAAGTCTTTGGCTGTCTGTGCATCTCCCTTGATTTCGAATGTGAAGATAGATCCACCACCATTCGGGAAGTATTTTGCATACAGTGCCTTCTGGCTTTCATCATCTGTTACAGACGGATGATGAACTTTTTCTACCTGCGGATGATTATTCAGATACTGAACAACTTTCAGTGCATTCTCAACATGACGTTCTACACGGAGAGACAGTGTTTCAAGTCCCTGCAGGAAGATGAATGAGCTTACTGGAGAAATAGTTGCTCCTGTATCACGAAGAAGGATTGCACGGATCTTTGTAACAAATGCAGCCGGTCCGCATGCTTTTGTAAAGCTGATTCCATGATAACTCGGGTTTGGCTCTGTCAGAGACGGGAACTTACCGGAAGCTTCCCAGTCAAATTTACCACCTTCAACGATGACACCACCGATTGTTGTTCCATGTCCACCGATGAATTTTGTTGCAGAATGAACAACGATATCAGCACCGTATTCGATCGGTCTTACAAGGTATGGTGTTGCAAATGTATTATCTACAACAAGCGGAATCTGATGTCTGTGTGCGATCTCAGCGCATGCCTCAACGTCAACAACGTCAGAGTTCGGATTTCCAAGAGTCTCAATGTAAAGTGCTTTGGTGTTGTCCTGGATTGCATTCTCTACCTCTTCAAGATTGAAGATATCAACAAATGTTGTTGTGATTCCGTATGCCGGAAGTGTATGCTCCAGAAGGTTTGTTGTTCCACCGTAGATATTCTTTGCTGCTACGATATGATCTCCATTCTGTGCAAGGTTTTCGATTGTATATGTAATTGCTGCTGCACCGGAAGCTACTGCAAGTGCAGCTGTACCACCTTCAAGAGCTGCAATTCTTTTTTCAAAAACATCTTCTGTCGGGTTTGTCAGACGACCATAGATGTTACCTGCATCTGCCAGTCCGAAACGAGCTGCTGCATGATCGCAGTTACGGAATACATAAGAAGAAGTCTGGTAGATTGGAACGGCTCTTGCGTCAGTAACCGGATCCGGCTGTTCCTGTCCTACGTGAAGCTGAAGTGTTTCAAATTTGAATTTTCTGTTTTCTCTTGTGATTTTTTCACCCATGAATCTGATCCTCTTTTCTGTTTTTTTGAATTTTTGTTGCTATATTATGTACCACGGAGTGTTCCGTAGCAAGCTACTCCCACACTCCTGCAAATATTCGAAATCCGCTGATTTACTATCGTAAATCGCTACTTTCTCATATTTGGCGGGTTCCAAACTCAAAAGCCTTATCGTGCAAGCACGAACGTCTTTTGCAGTTTTTAACCCTGGTGTTCCTTTATTCTGTAAATAACGCTGTTGAGTAATATCTGTCACCAATATCCGGAAGAAGTGCTACGATAGTCTTTCCTTTGTTTTCCGGACGTTTTGCAAGTTCAATTGCTGCATAAAGAGCTGCTCCTGAAGAAATACCCACGAGAACGCCCTCTTTCTTTGCCAGAAGTTTTGCTGTTGTAAAGCATACTTCATTATCGATTGGCATGATTTCATCATAGATCTGAGTATTCAGAACTTCCGGAACAAATCCTGCTCCGATACCCTGAATCTTATGCGGGCCGCCTTTTCCTTCGGAAAGAACCGGGGAAGTTGCAGGTTCTACTGCTACGATCTTAATATCCGGGTTCTGCTCTTTCAGGTATTCTCCTGTTCCTGTAAGTGTTCCGCCTGTGCCGACACCAGCTACGAAGATGTCTACCTTTCCGTCTGTATCCTTCCAAATCTCAGGACCTGTAGTAGCTTTATGTGCAGCCGGGTTTGCCGGATTTACAAACTGTCCCGGGATGTAGCTGTTTGGAATTTCTTTTGCAAGTTCATCTGCTTTTGCGATAGCACCCTTCATTCCTTTTGCACCTTCTGTCAGAACCAGTTCAGCACCATAAGCTTTCAGGATGTTTCTACGTTCAATGCTCATAGTCTCTGGCATGGTAAGAATGATTCTGTAGCCTTTGGCTGCCGCGATAGAAGCAAGACCAATACCTGTATTTCCAGATGTAGGCTCAATGATTACAGCTCCTTCTTTCAGAAGTCCCCTGGCTTCTGCATCTTCGATCATTGCTTTTGCAATTCTGTCTTTTACACTTCCTGCCGGATTGAAATATTCCAGTTTCACAAGTATTGTTGCTTCCAGTCCAAGTTCCTTCTCTACATTTGTTACTTCTACAAGTGGAGTGTTTCCGATCAGTCCAAGTGTTCCTTTATAAATGTTTGCCATGGTGTTTACCGCCTTTCTTTTTACTTATTTATTCGTGTCTGTTTTTTATTAACATACCTCTTTGATATGTTTAGTATGTTATTCCTTTTTACCCGAAATGTCAATAGGTTTTTGGAAAAAATTTGAACTTTTTTTCGCGGTATTGTATAATTCATTTATACGCGAAAAATAAATACTTAGGAGAATACTTTTTATGAATCAGCAGACAGATAAAGCGATTCTGGTCGTGAGCTTCGGAACCAGCTATGAAGCATCCCGAAAAGCCACTATAGAGAAGATTGAACAGGACATTAGAAACGCTTTTCAGGATCATCGGATCTATCGTGCATGGACCAGTAAATTTATCATCTCAATTCTGAAAAAAAGAGATAACTATACGGTTCCGACTGTAAAGGAAGCTCTTGAACAAATGATCACAGACGGAATCCGGGAGGTGGTTGTTCAGCCGACCCATATCCTGGACGGTATCGAGAATAATATTATGAAAGAAGAAATTCTTTCTTATAAAAAATCTTTTGACAAAATCGCATTTGGAACTCCTCTTCTTGCAGATTCGAAAGATGAATCACAGGCAATCAACGCAGTAACAACAGAATTTTCTGATCTGAAAGAAACAGAAGCTCTTGTATTCATGGGACATGGAACAACCCATCAGGTAAACACCGTGTATGCAGGACTTGATCAGAAATTCAAAGAGTCCGCCCACGCCAATGTTTTTATCGGAACCGTCGAAGTTGATCCAACCATCCATGATCTGGTAAAAGAAGTAACATCTTTCCAGCCATCCAAAATCTATGTAACACCTTTTATGATCGTAGCAGGCGATCATGCACACAATGATATGGCTGGTGATTCTCCGGATTCCTGGGTATGTCAGTTTGAAAATGCCGGATTTGAAGTCTGTCCGATCATCAAAGGACTGGGTGAATATCCTGGAATACGCAGGATGTATGTGGAGCACGCACAAAAAGCCATTGATTCCATGAAATAATATATCTATGCAGTAATGTCCTATAAAGCAAAAAGGTCTGTACCCATCGGGAATATTTACAGTTTTTCTCTGCCTGTTTACGCAGCATGGAACTGTATCATTCTCAAAGGTCCAGACCTTTTTCCATATTCATTTATAATGTACGCTTCTCTTTTATTCAGTTCTCCTGACTCTTTTTACATATCTGAATTCCCATAAGTAAAAGCACCGGGAATACGATTGCCGCAAGAATTCCCATTCTCAGATTATTCCCCACACTGCTGGATACAAAACCTGCAAGTGTCGGACCACCGGAGCAGCCAAGATCTCCTGCAAGAGCAAGCAATGCAAACATTGCCGTACCTCCACCTCTGATGGATGCCGATGCAATGCTGAATGTTCCCGGCCACATAATTCCAACAGAAAATCCACAGACTGCACAGGTCATCATCAGCATAACGACCCAGAATATCTTCATGGAGCAGAGTTCTTTAATAGAAAGTCCTTTCTCTCCTTCTTCATGCAGGGAATAGATCGGGGAAGTCAGAAATACGATTCCATTAAGTACCGGAATGACCGCCCAGATGCGTGCAATGATTTTCCAGTTTTCTATTCCAAAAGTGCTGAAGAAAATCGTAGAGATCAGTACCACTCCCACATGTCCCCAGCATTAAACGGTCTTGTTTTAAATCTAAATGCAATTGTAAACTTTTATATTTTTTTAGTTGACATTATCTTTTCTTTCTTTTAAAATTGTAAACCATAAAGATTTTGGAGGTTTACAAATGTCAAAGACGAAAACTTTAATCTACTGCAGTCTTTTTACTGCGCTGATTGCGGCGGGGGCTTTTATCAAGATCCCGGTGCCGGTGGTTCCTTTTACTTTGCAGTATCTGTTTACAATGCTTGCAGGGCTGCTGCTTGGTTCTAAACGTGGAACAATCTCTGTCGTTGCCTACATGCTTCTGGGGCTTGCAGGGCTTCCGATCTTCTCTGAGGGCGGCGGTCTCTGGTATGTCTTTAAGCCGAGTTTTGGCTATATCATTGGATTCTGCCTCGGAACTTACGTGACAGGACGTATCGCAGAACATCTGAAGAAAAAGACGATCTTCCGCTACCTGCTCGCAAACCTGGCTGGACTTATGATCGTCTATGCCTGCGGCATGATCTACTACTATGTGATCTGCAATTATGTGATCGACACACCAATCGGAATCTGGCCACTCATCCTCTACTGCTTCCTTCTTGCAGTACCTGGTGACATCGCTTTAAGCATCCTTGGGGCCATCATTGCCAGACGTGTTCGTCCGGTCGTGATCCAGTACCTTTCTGATTCCAATACAACTTTATTACATACGGAGGAGACAGCAAAATGAACCCACTTACTTTAGCCCAGGAAATTATTGACGGACGCAGGATCACAAGAGAGGATGATCTTTCCTTCTTTCTCACCTGCGATCTGGATGAATTATGTGAAGGTGCAGACCGCATTCGAGAAGCCTGTATCGGAGACAAAGTAGACCTCTGCTCAATCATCAACGGACGCAGCGGCAGATGTCCGGAAGACTGTAAATACTGTGCACAGTCCGCACACCACCACACTTCCTGCGAAGTTTACAATTTTCTTCCGGAGGAAAAGATCCTTGAAGCCTGTAAGATGAATGAGTCCGAAGGTGTCGACCGTTTTTCCATCGTCACCGCCGGAAAAGCTCTGACAGGAAAAGAATTCGACCAGGCAATCCATGCTTACGAGACCATGCACAGAGAATGCAAGATTGACCTCTGCGCTTCCATGGGATTTATTTCTGCCGAACAACTTCACCGTCTTCACGAGGCAGGTGTGACCAGCTACCACCACAACATCGAAACCTCCCGTAGAAATTTCCCGAATATCTGTACCACACACACCTACGACATGAAGATCGAGACCCTCAAAAAAGTCAAAGCCGAAGGCATGTGTGCCTGCTCCGGCGGTATCATCGGCATGGGTGAGACCTGGGAAGACCGTCTGGATATGGCGATCAGCCTTGCTGAACTTGGCATCGATTCCATCCCGATCAATGCTCTGATGCCGATCCCAGGAACACCTCTGGAACATCTACCGGAACTTTCTGAGCCGGATATCCTGCGTACGATCGCCTTCTTCCGCTATATCAACCCGGAGGCAAACATCCGTCTCGCTGCCGGACGCGCACTTCTCACCAACGACGGAGAAACTGCTTTCAAAGCTGGAGCTTCCGCTTCCATCACCGGAAACATGCTGACCACCGTTGCATGTGCGACGATCCGAAGCGACCGCAAGATGCTCGCTGACATGGGACGTGACGTAACTCCTGAATACTGGAAGGAAGTGTAAAATAAAAATGAGCAAAGCAATTTTTCTCACCGGAACCGGAACAGATATCGGCAAAACCTTTATTGCCGGACTAATCGTAAAAAAACTTGCACAGGCAGGCAAAAATCCAGCTTACTACAAAGCAGCCATGAGCGGAAATGACCGCCGGTCAGACGGAAGCCTGATCCCGGGCGATGCACTTTTTGTGCGACAGATGTCCGGTATCTCACAGCCGCTTGACGAAATGTGCCCTTATGTATATGAAAATGCCTGGTCACCACACCTTGCATCCCGCGTGGAAGGAAATCCTGTTGACCTCGCTGTTGTCCGCGAAGGTTTTGCGAAAGTCGCTGAGAACTATGACTACATCACCATGGAAGGAAGCGGCGGAATCCTCTGCCCTCTCTGTTTTGGTGAGCATAAGATCCAGCTTGAAGATGTGATCCGGGAATTTAATCTTTCCAGTATCCTTATCGCCGATGCCGGTCTTGGCACGATCAACAGTGTTGTCCTGACTTTCGAATATATGAAGGCACACAACCTTCCGCTTAAAGGCATCATTTTTAATCATTACCATCCGGGGAACATCATGGAAGAAGATAATATTTTTATGTGTGAACATATGACAAGGCTTCCTGTGCTTGCGAAGGTACAGGACAATGCCACAGAACTTGAAACAGATGCAGATGTGCTGAGTGCACTTTATGACGAGGTGAAGATCAGATGATATGGTATCCTTATGAACAGATGAAAACAATGAAAGAACCTTACAGGATTCTGGATGCAGAAGGCGTGCATCTCTACACCAAAGACCAGAAGCTGATCGATTCAATTTCTTCCTGGTGGTGCATGATCCACGGCTACAAACATCCGGAGCTGACTGCCGCCATCAAAGAACAGGCTGACCGTTTCTGCCATGTAATGCTCGGCGGTCTCACCCATGAACCGGTAGAAAAACTTTCTGATAAGCTTCAGAAATTTCTTCCGGGTGACCTGGACTACTGCTTCTTTTCTGACTCAGGAAGTGTCGCAGTAGAAGTCTCTCTTAAGATGGCACTCCAGTACAACACCAATCAGGGAAGGAAACGCCCTCTGGTGCTGGCTCTGGAACATGCCTACCACGGAGACACTTTCAAGGCAATGGAAGTCGGAGATGACGAAGATTATCATTTCGCTTTTGACAAAAAAGAAGGCGTCGTTCATATCCCGACAGAGATCCCAGCGCTTGAGGATGCATTTGAACTGTATCATGACCGGCTGAACTGCTTTATCGTAGAGCCGCTGCTCCAGGGCGCCGGCGGCATGCAAATGTATGATATTTCTTTCCTGAAACGTGCCAGAGAACTGTGCAATCAATATGATGTGCTTCTGATTTTTGATGAGGTTGCAACAGGATTCGGACGTACCGGAAACCGCTTTGTAGCCGACCTTGTCCTTCCGGACATCCTGGTTCTCGGAAAAGCCCTGACCGGCGGTTATATCGGACATGCTGTCACCGTTGCAAACCACAAAGTCTTTGACGCTTTTTATAGTGACGATGACCGCCTTGCCCTGATGCACGGTCCGACCTTTATGGGAAATCCACTTGCCTGTGCCGTTGCACTTAAGGGAATCGAGATCTTTGAACGTGACGATTATATGAGCAAGATCCGGCATATCGAACAGATTTCCCGTCAGGAAATGGAAAATTTCTCTGACCCGCGCATCAAAGAAGTCCGTATCATGGGCGGCTGTACCTGCGTCGAAGTCCATGATCCAAAGACCCTGGAAGGTTTCCAGCAGTTTGCCTATGAACGCGGGGTCTTCTGCAGACCTTTCTTAAACTATATGTATTCCATGGTTCCTTATGTGATTTCCGACGAGGAACTCATTCAGATTTTTGACGTAATGAAGGACTGGTTTCACTGAAACCAGCCCTTCTTCTCTTCAATTCTATTCAACATATCTAACAGCGATTTCTTTTATTAACAAAATAATTCAGGATTCCCCCACCAACAATGATCACAACGGCAACTGCCACGACTCTCTTGGCTGCTTCCTGTGGAAGCTGGCTCTTTGAACCAATAGAATCCGAATAAAAGGTCAGCGTATAGTCAATCTCGTGAGGTGCTCCCATTGCTGTTGTATCTGCGATCACCGGCATTCCTTCATCCATACTGAGCACCGGAATCTCAAAAACAGAATTCATACCTTCTTCATTGGTCGGAAGATATTTCTCTCCGTCTACGATCATATAATCATAATTTGAACTGCTCCACTGGATCTGTGCGTAAGCCTGACCATCCTTCACAGTCAGAATTGTCGGTGATGTCACACTTGCCTTTCCGCTTCCGCCCTCAAGATCCACCTGAATGGAATATTCTCCATCCTCTTTGTCAATATCCATGCCTGCCGCCTGACAGATGCAGGAAAAAGCTCCAATGCCGATAAATACAGCAGCAATCAGACTTGAAAGTTTTCTTTTCATTTCTCTACTCCATTTTTTTCTTTTTAAACATTGCCAAATTTTATCTATAGAAACTATGATAACACAGCAAATCCTACATTGCAAACACTATACAATTCTAGTATAATTAAAAAGATATGTCTGTGAATGAGACTTCACAGCATAATGTAAATTTAAGATCATTTCAAAAATAAATTCAGGAGGTTTTATCAATGAAAGGTACATTATATGGAGTTGGCGTCGGACCTGGGGATCCGGAATTAATGACATTAAAGGCAGTTCGCATGATCCGTGAAAATGAGATCATCGCTGTACCTGGTGCAGACGTTAAAGAAACCGTTGCCTATAAAATTGCAGTACAGGCAGTTCCGGAGCTGGAAGAAAAAGAACTTCTTCCAATCTACATGCCGATGACACATGATGCAAAGGAACTTGAAGAAAATCATGCAAAAGGCGCAAAAGCTCTGGAAGCCTGTCTTGATCAGGGAAAAAATGTTGTTTTCCTGACTCTTGGTGATCCATGTGTATATTCTACTTTTTCCTATCTGCAGCATCGCGTAGAGGTAGACGGATATCACACAGAGCTGGTAAGCGGAATCACTTCTTTCTGTGCTGCAGCTGCACGACTGAACATTTCTCTGTCTGAATGGAACGAACAGCTTCATATCGTTCCTGCTGTCCATCGTCTTGACAGTGAACTGACAGAATCCGGAAACTACATTCTGATGAAATCAGGAAAGAAAATGAATCAGGTAAAGGAAATTCTCGCCAAAAGCGGCCGTGATGTCCTCATGGTTGAAAACTGTGGCATGCCAGAGGAACATATCTATCATGGAGTGGAGGAAATTCCGGATGATGCCGGCTACTATTCTCTGATCATTGCGAAGGAGCACAAATGATCGAAACAAAGAATCTGACAAAAACATTTGATAATTTTACTGCTGTGGATTCTCTGGATCTCAAAATTGAGACCGGAGAATTCTTCGGTCTTCTTGGACCGAATGGTGCCGGAAAGACTACGACGATCAGTCTTCTTTCTACGCTTCTTCTTCCGACTAAAGGAGAAATCCTGATCGATGGACAGAAGCTGACACGAAACCGACCGGATCTCAAGCGTAAGATCAGTGTAATCACACAGGAGTACTCCATGCGCCAGGACATGAATATGGACGAGATCATGGAATATCAGGGACGTCTTTATTTCATGCCACGCAAAGAAATCAAACGTCGTACAGAAGAACTTCTGGAGTTCTGTGATCTGATCAAGTTTCGTAAACGAACAGTCCGTAAGCTTTCCGGCGGCATGAAGCGGAAACTGATGGTATGTCGGGCCCTCCTGACAGATCCTGAGATCCTGCTTCTGGATGAACCGACCGCCGGTATGGATGCGCTTTCCCGTCGTCAGATGTGGAATCTGCTCCGCAAATTAAACGGCAAAAACCTGACCATTCTTCTGACTACTCATTATATGGAGGAAGCCCAGAATCTCTGCAGCCGTGTAGCTCTGATGGACCACGGTAAACTGGAGGAAGTCAATACTCCGGCCGGACTGATCGACAGTCTTGGAAATTACACCGTTGATGAATTTGCCGGAGACAAAACTCACAGTCATTATTTTCACAGTCGTGAAGAAGCAATTGCCTATCTCTCCGGTCTTTCCGGACAGGCTTCTCTACGCGAAACAACGCTGGAAGATGTGTTTGTTGAACGTGCCGGACGACATCTGATGCCGTCATAAGGGAGGAGCTAATTATGGGAATTATTACAATTTTATGGGAAAAATGGGTCGAATTTCGAAGGGATTTCTATAAGATCACGCTGGCGGCAATGATTGCCCCACTGATGTATCTGGTCGTATTTGGAATGGGAATCCAGACAATCTCACATGGAGAACCTTATCTGAACTTTCTGATCCCGGGTGTTGTTTCACTGACGACAATGAATGGAAGCTTTAATGCCATTGCACAGAATCTGAATGTGCAGCGACTTTATGAGAAGGCTTTCGATCAGGTACTGATCTCTCCTACACCGTTATGGCAGTTTATTGCCGGTCAGATCATCGGCGGAAGCCTTCGTGGTTTTTATGCAGGTGGCGTTATTCTGGTTCTGACAATGCCGATCGACACCGGACTGATCTTTAACGGTTGGTCTTTCCTTGTCATGTTCCTGAATGGAGCTGTTTTTTCTGCAATCGGTGTTGTCGTTTCATTCCTTGCCAAAAACCATGCAGATGTACCGCGTTTTTCGAACTACATCATCATGCCAATGGCATATCTGTGCAATACATTTTTCTCTACAGAAAAGCTTCCTGGTTTTCTTGGAAAATTTGTCTCTGCACTGCCGCTTTCCCAGACAAGTCATATGATCCGAAGCATCTCTGCAGGAGAGGGATTTGCAATGTCGGGAATTGCGATACTTATGACATATCTGATCGTTTTTACAGCGATTGCATCATGGTTTATCTATAAAAAGAAAAACCTGTAAAAAGAGAACTGGGAATTCACACAGTAAATATTCCGAAGAAAGGACAGTTTCTGCGCCAAAGCTGTCCTTTCTCTGAACTTACTGCTGAAATTACCATCTTTTAGGTAGATAGCAAAAATAACACTTGTCTGAGCCATCGGCGAGTTAGCAATTTTTGCGAATGCTTTTTGCAGGCAAGTTATGTCTTAGTACTTCCGGACTCCGAAGCCTTGTGACTGAACAGATCAGGAAGCTTTTCGTGAATTATATAAATGTAATTCTAAAGTTCTAATTTTCAGCAGCTAATTCAGAAAGATATCTTTCAAAACAAATTCCTTCATTCCGGTCGGTGCCTTCAACTACCGCATCATGAATCCCCTTCGCCAGAAACTTCACGGCCGTGTGCACAGAATCCACCGTGTCGATTCCTTTCACCATACCGGCACTCAAAACCGATGCAAACAGATCACCTGTACCGGAATAACTGCCACCCTCTTTTGCTGCAGTCACCCAGGTCGTATTGCCATCCTGACAGATCAGGTTTCCTATCTCCTGATGATTCTCTCTCGCAGGAAGATCAATTCCTGTAATAACCACTTCCGTATCAAACTCTTTTGAAAGTTCCTTCCCTGTACTTTCTGTGAATTTCAGCAATCTCTCCTCATCCATAAGTGATAGTTCCTTCCACAATACATGTGCACGCTGTGCGCCATATAATAACAATAGCGCTTCTGTCAGATTTGGTGTTATCACCGTCGCTCTTCTGACCAGAAAACGCATTTTTTCACAGAGTGCCTCCGTATAAATCGGGTACTCTTCTCCATTATCCCCCATAACAGGATCTATAAGTATCTTTGTGTCTTCTTTTGCAAACTGTTCAATAAATTCAACTGCTTTATCGGCCTGACGTGCGTCTGCCAAAAATCCTGTATAGATTCCATCCGGATAAAAATCCATCTTCTTCCACTCTTCCATAATCGCATCCATACGATCCGTATAATCATCACAATAATAAGAAGGGAAACCCGTCTGCGCACTTAATACCGCTGTCGGAAGCGGACATGCCTGGATTCCCATAACGGAAATCACCGGAATTGCTGCAGTAAGAGAACATTTTCCCATTCCTGATAAATCATTTAATACCGCGATCTTTTTCAATCTGTTATCTCCTCGTCTTGCATTTTCTCATTATCTGATTTAGAATAGCATCTAAGTGTATTTATAAAAATAACCACTTTTATTCATTTTTCAGAGGACAGTTTATGAGTTTATCTTTTCATTCCAATAAAGAATGCCTGTATCTTCAGGTATATGAACATTACAAAAATCTGATCATGGAACGGCGAATTCCTGCCGGAAGCCGCATGCCATCTCTTCGCAAATGTTCTGCAGAACTGAAGCTCAGCCGTACAACTATTGAAAATGCCTATCTGCAATTGGCCGCAGACGGCTACATTGTTGCCCGTGCACAAAGCGGCTATTATGTAACTAATATTGCAGAGCAAAAGCCAGTCTCCACTACCTCCTGGCATGCGAATCTGCCTTCAATACAATATGACTTTGCTTCCAACGGTGTCGATCATGAAAGTTTCCGTTTTGACCTCTGGCAGCGTTATATCAAAAGCGCACTTCGTCAGAGTGACCGTCTTCTCTCCTATGGAGAACCCCAGGGTGAAGCCGATCTTCGTCAGGTACTTGCTGACTACATCCGTCAGCGAAGAAACGTCAACTGTTCTGCTGACGATATTGTGATCGGGGCCGGAGTTCAGAGCATTCTGAATCTTCTTTGTCCTCTGATCCATGACCGAAAAACCGTTTCTTTTCCAAACGCTTCTTTTGTGCAGGGAAGTACTATTTTTTCTGATTATGGTTTTGAAGTTCAATACCGCAACAAAGACTGTGACGTAATCTATGTTTCTCCTGCACATATGACGAAATGGGGAGAGATCATGCCCGTCAGCCGTCGTATGGAACTGGTACATTACGCTGCAGCGAAAGGCAGTCTGATCATCGAAGACGATTTTGAGAATGAATTCGTTTATTTTCAACGTCCAACACCTTCCCTCTTTAATCTTGCCGGAGGACATGGCGTTGTCTATATTGGTTCTTTTTCCCGTCTGCTGCTTCCATCGATTCGCTTAAGCTTTATGGTCTTGCCGCCTTCTCTGTCCAGAAAATATGCAGCTGTTGCAGAACGCTACAGCCAGACTGCTTCCAAAGCCGAACAGATTGCACTCTGTCAGTTTATCCGTGACGGTCATCTGACTTCACAGACAAAAAAATTAAAAAAGCTGTATGCTCAGAAGCTGAAGGCTCTTGAAAATGAGGTGCGAAATACATTCGGCAGAAACTGCACGATTCAGACCGGTGCCGCAGGAACAAGTCTGGCATTGACCATTCCTTATGCCAGAACAGGTCTTGAGCTAAAAAAAGAAGCCCGCATGCATGGAATGTCTCTTCTGATTCTTGAAGAAAATGCAGCTACAATCACCATTCTGCTCTCCTGTTCTTCCATTACGACAGACGATTTTGCCCCTGCCTGTCAGCTTCTGTCCCGACTTCTTAATAAATAATCGCAAAACACCTGTCCGGCATTTCATCATCCAGACAGGTGTCAGTATTTAATCTCTTCGATTATCGATCATATAAAGCAATGCGTTACAGATACAGGCTGCAATATTACTTCCGCCTTTACGTCCTCTCGCAACTATATAAGGTGCTCCCGAATCCATGATCAGTTCTTTCGATTGTACAACATTCACAAATCCAACCGGAACTCCAATGATCAGTTCCGGATTCAGTTTTCCATCTTCGATCAGTTCATAGAGTCTCACCAGTGCAGTCGGCGCGTTTCCGATTGCAAAGATCAGTTTTTTATCGAGAGTAGCAGCTTTGTCCATGCTTGCTGTCGCCCTTGTGGTTCCATTCTCTTTTGCAATCTTTGCCACATCCTCATCGGACATGAAACAATAGACTTCTCCACCATAACGGGCCAGTGCACGTTTATTGATTCCCGCCTTTGCCATCTGCGTATCCGTAACAATGCAGGCGCCCTCTTTGATTGCTTTCATTGCACGCTCTACTACATCCGGCGAAAAACAGAGGTTATCCGCATAATCAAAATCTGCGCTTGTATGAATACAACGTTTGACAATAAGTTCTGTTCCGGGAAGCAGCTGTTTATCACCAAGTTCCTCTGTAATAATCTCAAAACTTCTTTTTTCAATCTCCATTGGTTTTACATTTTCAAGCTCTACTTTCATTTCTCTGCTTCTCCTTCTGCTTCACTTTCTTCCAGAATATCCTCCACACCTTGCTCAAGGATCTCATAGATTTTCTTCATATCCAGATGTTTCCGAAGTTCCGATGCCAAGATATCATACTGTGTTTCTTTGAATGCAGCAAAATCCACGCCTTCCATCTCTGACACATCAATACCTTTTCTTATGCCTACTGCACGAACAAGACCAAGTGCAACCTCTTCTTTATCAAAAATGCCATGAACATAAGTTCCGCATACATTGTGATAAAATGTTCCTTCTGTCTTCTCTGTCCCTGTCACAGTATCACATGTAGAAGTACTTGCTACAGCCCCATTTTTCCAGGTACTCTCACCCATATGAATCTCATATCCTGTAAATTCCACGTTTTTAAGAGGTGCAAACTCTTCATCCAGCTCCAGGAATTTTCCGCAGACCTGCGTACGTGTCTTATGTTCTGCAAACACGGTATCTACCGGAAGAAGACCAATTCCACGCATCGTACCGCCTGCTTCCACACCATGTGGATCACTTAAATTTTCTCCCAGCATCTGATAGCCGCCACAGATACCAAAGATCAGTGTACCGGATGCCGCTGCCTTAAGGATCAGTGCTTCCATGCCACTTTCACGCAGCCATTTCAGATCATCCATCGTATTCTTGGTTCCCGGAAGAAAGATCACATCCGGCTGCTTCAAATCTGACGGATGCTGTACATAACGCAGCGAAACCCCCGGAATACTTTCAAACGGATTAAAGTCTGTAAAGTTGGAAATACGTGGTACACGAATAACCGCCATATCGATCACTCCAACTTCCTGATGGCGGTCAAAGCGTTCTGTCAGACTGTCTTCATCTTCTAGCTGAATGTTCATATATGGTGCAACACCAACGACCGGAATCTTACATTTCTCTTCCAGCATTGCCACACCCGGATCCAGAATTGATTTGTCACCTCGGAATTTATTGATGATCAGACCCTTGATCATTTTTCTCTCATCTTCTTCCAGAAGTTCCACCGTTCCATACAGCTGTGCAAACACACCGCCACGATCGATATCACCGGCAAGAAGCACCGGCGCTTTCGCCATCTTTGCCATTCCCATATTAACAATATCTTCGCTCTTCAGATTGATTTCCGCCGGGCTTCCAGCCCCCTCAATCACAATGATATCATTTTCTTCTGCCAGCTTATGAAATGCCTTCATAATGTCAGGCACCAGTTTTTTCTTATATTTAAAATAGTCTCTGGCACTCATGGTACCAAGAACTTCCCCATTTACAATGACCTGAGAGCCAATATCATTTGTCGGTTTCAGAAGAATCGGATTCATCAGGACCGATGGTTCTATACCTGCCGCTTCTGCCTGCATAACCTGTGCTCTGCCCATTTCAAGGCCCTCACTGGTTATAAAAGAGTTCAGTGCCATATTCTGCGATTTGAATGGTGCCACACGGTATCCATCCTGATGAAATATCCTGCAAAGTCCGGCAGCAAGAAGACTCTTTCCTGCATTGGACATGGTTCCCTGTATCATGATCGTCTTTGCCATATCTGTTCCCTTTCGTATCAGACTTATGCCTGTTCCTCTTCTTTCAGTACCTCTGCATGTGCCACTGCCGCTTTTGTAGTGCCATCCCGCATTGCACGAATCAATTCCTGATTTTCCTCATGTGTTCGGACGGCCACACGGTAATATCCCTTTCGCAAACCAGAGTAATTGCTGCAGTCACGGATCAGAACCCCCTGTTCCACACATATTTCAAATAAATTTTCCGGTCCATGGAAGAAAATATAATTCGCTTCTGACGGAAAGACTTCCATGCCAAGACGCTGCAGTTCTTCTTTGAGATATTTTGCTTCCCGGAATACCATCTGTCGCCCCTCTTCCACATATGCAGTTTCTTTCAGCGCAGCAATACCTGCCGCCTGTGCCATAACAGAAATGTTCCATGGCTGTGTCACCTGCGTCATCGCATCAAGAAGTTCCATATTCTCAGTAATACCATATCCCAGTCGGATTCCCGCCATCGCGTAACGCTTGGTAAATGCCTTCAAAAGAAACAGATTGTGATATCTGGATAACTGTGCTTTCAGTGTGTATCTGCCCGGTTCCTCCATAAAATCAAGAAAACATTCATCTACAACCAGAAGGATATCCATTTCTCTGCACACACGTAAAACCCGGAAAAGGAATTCTCTATCTATCGAAATTCCCGTTGGATTATTCGGATTGCAGAGAAATACCATATCAAGGTCTCTGTGCAGCCAGTTGATAAAACTGTCCTGCAGACTGAATCCCTCTTCTTCTCTGAGAAGTACATGTTCTACCTCACAGCCACAGCTCGTAAGCGCCTGCTCATATTCTGCAAAAGTAGGAACCGGAATCAGTGCTTTCTTCGGTTTTACTGCCTGACACAGAGAAAATACCAGTTCCGCCGCTCCATTTCCACAGATTACAGATTCGGATGCCACACCTTCATATTCGGCAATTGCTTTTTTCAAAGGTGCATATCCGACCTGCGGATAATCTTTCATATATTCAAGACTGTCACGTACCGCCTGCTTTACACTTTCCGGCGTTCCCAGTGGATTACAGTTTGCCGAAAAATCCAGACAGTTCTTATAAGTATAGATATTACCGCCATGTACGTGCTTCGTCATTCTTTTTCTCCTTTTTGTGTCCCTTTACAGAAACACAACGCGGAACAAAACACAGATGATCACGCCCAGAATCGCCGTTGCATACATCAGGCGGTTCGCATAACGAATATCTTCTGTCTCTATTTCCCGAATCGCGTCTCCAATTGTAGGTTTCTCATATAATTTTCCAAAATAATATGCATTTCCCGCGAGCTGTACATCCAGTGCACCAGCCATTACAGCTTCTGTCTGTGCCGAATTCGGACTCGCATGATTTCTGCTGTCCCTTTTGAAAATACGGGATGCGTTTCTGCTGTCAAGTCCGATCACAAAAGCTCCGGCAACCATCAGCCAGCCGGAAATTCTGGATGGAAGATAATTGGCTGCATCATCCAGTTTCGCCGCACATCTTCCAAAATACAGATATTTATCATTTTTATACCCGAGCATGGAATCCATGGTATTGATTCCCTTATACAAAAACATTAAAGGTACACCACCGATTGCCATATAGATCATCGGTGCGATCACACCATCAGAAGTATTTTCTGCCACAGTCTCCACCGCTGCTTTGGTCACACCCTCTTCCGTCAGCTCCTCCGTATCACGTCCCACGATCATAGAAACCGCATGACGTGCATCCTCAATTGTTCCCTTTTTGAGTGCATCATAAACCTTCATGCTCTCATCACGCAATGATCTGGTAGCAAGCAGCTGATAGCACCAAAAGGTTTCCAAAAGCACACCCAAGGCCGGAAGATGAATATACAGAAAATACAAAACAAATGCCGGAACCAGTAATGTAATGACACAGATCAGTATTACTTCAACCAGTCCTCCAGCCAGTTCACCTTTTTCTGTTTTGGGAAATACTTTTCTGATTCCCTTCTCAAAACTGGAGATCAGCTTCCCGATCAGGCACACCGGATGGTACAACCATCTGGGATCTCCAAATATCAAATCTAAGATAAACCCTGCTGCCAGGGCAATTGTATGGTATGTATATATCAACTCCGTCACTCTCCCCGTCTGCTGTGGTATTTCATGCATTCTTTAAGAAAAGCCTCTGCAACTTTTGGATTTCCATAATAATAAAGATGTGGAAATCCAGCCAGCATAGTTTCTGTGCCATGAATACACTCCCAGTTTCTCATACTTTCCGGTTTTGCTGCATGAAATGCTTTCCCGCAGTTTTCAGAATCAAAATAATGAAATTCATGAGCAGGGATCTCTCCTAATGTCTCACATCCCAAAACTGAACGATTCTGTATTAATGTCACATAGCCAAAGCGATTCAGACGTGGTGTACGATATGCCCTGCCCGGAAGCACGCCTGCCATGTGGTAAAATTTTTTATCCATTGCTTCCATTTCTTCATGAAGATACATAAAGCCTCCGCATTCTGCCATACATGGCATACCATCGCTAAGTGCTTTTTGTATTTCTTCTCTCATAGATGTATTTTTTTCCAGTTCTTTTCCATTTAATTCCGGATAACCTCCATATAAAAGCAATCCATCCAGTCCAGCCGGTAATTTCTTATCTCTGATCGGAGAAAAGTGTACAAGCTCTGCCCCCATCTTTCGCAAAAGCCGGAAATTATCTTCATAGAAAAAGCAAAATGCTTCATCGTCCGCCACACCAATCCGAAGGGGATGTTTCAGACAGAAATCTATCCGAGTTTCTTTCGCAGATAATTCTCGTGCACTTTCTGCAAGCTGCAGGATTGCATCAATATCCAGAGTTTTTTCCAGAACCTCAGCCAGTCGGTGAAGGTTTTCTTTTAACTCAGGGATCTCATCCGGAAGCACTAACCCCAGATGTCGGCTCTCGATCACACAATCATCCATTTTGGGAACATATCCAAGAACTTTTATATTCAGTTCTTTCTCCAGAAGTTCTTTCATTCTTGGATAGAGCATTGGTGACATCTGATTAAAGATCACACCCTGTATATGACTGTCCTTCCTGTATTCCATAAAGCCTTTCACATATGCTGCAAGAGAAACACTCATGCCTCTGCTGTTTACGATCAGAATCACAGGCGTATCTGTAACAGACGCCAGATCGTAAGCACTTGCTTTCGTTGTTGTCCCTGCAACACCGTCATAAAATCCCATTACTCCTTCCATAACAGAAATATCACAGTCCGCCGCATTTTCACAGAAGAGATATTTTGTAGTTTCACTGTCTGTAAAAAAGGTATCCAGATTTCTTGATTTTGCGCCTATGACACGACTATGGAACATCGGATCAATATAGTCCGGCCCACATTTAAAAGATGCTGTTTTCAGACCACGATTCATCAGTGCCTGCAAAAGTCCACATGTGATCAGCGTTTTTCCGCTTCCACTGGCTCCTGCTGCCAGGAGAATTCTTGCCGCTTTCATACAAAATTCTCCTTTTTATGCGCCTGTATGGTAATAATATAAATAGGATTTTCTCCCATCATCATATGATATCTACCGATTTCTTTGGATCTGGACACACCAAGCTGCACAACTTCACTCTCCCACTTCCACTCGCTGCGTTCTGTCTGCATTTCCTTTATGCAGGACAAAGTTTCTCCGACCGTTTCAAGTGTAATACAATTTATGACCATACGAACCTGTGGATTTTTTTCAAGAAGAAGTTCCACAATTTCTTTCATATTTCCGGAAGATCCACCAATAAAAGCATGGGTAGGAGCCGGAAGTTCTTCCATTGCTTCAGGGGCCGTTCCTGCTATGATCCTCATATGATCTAACGCAAATTTCTTTTTATTTTCCTCGAGAAGCACAAGTGCATCCTCTTTTTTCTCAATGGAATATACGCTTCCCTGACTTGCACGAAGTCCCATCTCCACAGATACAGAACCAGTTCCGGCCCCGATATCATAGCAGACCGAATCCTCTTTAAGACATAACTTTGCCAGCGAAACTGTTCGTACCTCTGTCTTGGTCATCGGTGCTTTTCCACGGGTAAATGCATCATCTGGAAGTCCATGTGTGGTCAATGCTGTTTTTGCATCCGGATTCCAGGCACAGATCACACTCAAGGCATCTCCTCTGTAATCTGTAAGTTCCCTCGCCTGTTTTACAAATATTTTCTCATCCTCATAAGACAGATTCTCCCCGACATAAAGCTGCACTTCACCCATTCCATAATCCGTCAGTTTCTGTGCAAGATGTGCGGTTCCATCTGAAGTGCCAAGAATTGCAAAAACCTTCTGATTTGTTCGAATCAGGGATACCAGATTGCATACTCTTCCATGTGCACTGACAATCTTTGCATCATCCCATGAAAGACCAATTTTTGACATAAAATAAACAACAGAGGATATACCGCAGATGATTTCGGCATTTCCGTCCAAAGCTTTCAAAAGTCCTTTTGCCCCACTGTAAAAACCGACATCACCGGATAGTGCGATCACAACTTTTTCATATTCCGGATGTTTCTTAATATACTCTGCAATCTCAGCACTTCTGTATTCATAAAAGACATCCTGTCCCGGAAGTGCCACTGCATCTGCCATCCTTCTGGCGCCTATGATCAGATCCGCCTGTTCCACTGCCTCATTGCCCTGAATCGTCAATGTTTCCTTGCTTCCCATTCCAATTCCCAGGAGAACTACATGTGGTGTCGGCTGGAATCCAAATTTCTCTGGCAGCATACGTTTGCATTCTTTTACAGAAATTCCCTTTTCCTGCACCGGACGGCCAATGATCACAGGAATTGCGCCACATTCTGTGGCAGCCTGAATCTTTTCTTCAAATCCGCCTGCTTTTCCGGAATCTTTTGTTACAAGATATCTGCAGTCATACTGACGCAGCATGGCAGCATTCAATTCTTTCGAAAAAGGGCCCTGCATGGCAATCAGATTTTTGCCCTCGAATCCCAGCATGCGACAGGTTTCGATCACATTTTGAATGGAAAGGACTCTTGCAAACATTCTTTCCTGATAACCCGGAATTTCTGTATAAGCAGAAAGTTCCTTACTGCCCGTCGTAAGCAGAACATTTCCCGATACATGTTTCAGATAATCTACTGCTGCCTCTGTATTTTCTACATAAACTGCATCTTTGTGAACGCCTCCTTCACGAAGGACTCTCACATAAGAAACTGCTGTGTTTTCACAGGCCTCACGGATATTTACTGTCACTTCTGCCGCATATGGATGTGTTGCATCCAAAACCAGTTCCGGTCTTTCTGCTGCAAAAAGCTCCTGCATCTGTTCTTTGTCAAGGCGTTCTGCACGAATCGATAAAAATTCATTTTCTTCAAGAGATCTGGATCCATATTCCGTCGCGACACAGGCAAGTACAGATACTTTATTTTCACTCAGAAACCGGCTGATTTCATAGCCTTCTGTAGTACCAGCAAAAACAATTGCTTTATACATTCCGATATCCTCTTGGAGTTACCATTTTGCCATTTATTTCTTTTGTCTGGGAATTTCCGATAAATACTGTGGTGAACATATCAACCTGTGTATCTCGAAGTTCTTTCAATGTCATAACCTGATACTCTTCCCCTTCCCTTCCGATATTACATACTGTTCCGCAAACTGTTTCCGGAGATTTGTACTGCATCATCAGATCGCAGGCTTTCTGTAAATAATCATGGCGTTTTTTACTGGAGGGGTTATAGAGACAGATTACAAAATCCGCCTGAGATGCACCAAGAAGTCTTGCTTCAATCTTTTCCCATGGAGTCAGAAGGTCACTTAAGCTGATCAGGCAGAAATCATGGATCAGCGGTGCACCAAGGACTGCCGCTCCGCCAAGTGCGGCTGTTACTCCCGGAACGATCTCCAGTTCTACTTCCGGATATTTTTCTCCTACTTCATACATCAGTCCGGCCATACCATAGACTCCGGCATCACCGCTGCAGATCATGGAAACCCTTTTGCCTTTCATAGCCTCTTCAAAAGCCAGCACACATCTGTCCACTTCTTTTTTCATTGGTGTGGTCAGATATTCTTTATCTGGAAATGTATCTTTGACAAGATCCACATATACCGTATATCCAATGATCGTATCACTGTCTTTCAAAGCATTCATTGCAATACCGGTCATCTGATCACAGCCTCCCGGTCCGATTCCAACTACATATATTTTATTCAAAATGAACCTCCCAGTTCCGGAGTGCAAGCGCGGTTGTCACGCCATTTCTCCCTGTCTTATTTTTGATCAGGCGGCCCTGCTCCGCACCCAGGACTGCACTTCGTTCACAGACATTATTCACGCCTGTGATCTTTTTTACAAATTCGGAAGGGGTAAATTCCCCCTCTGCATGACTCAGCTCTTCTTCCTCAAATGTGATAAACGGGATTCTCCAGTCTTCTGCAAGTTTTTGAAGCCCCACTTCGTCTTTTTTGATGGAAATGCTTGTCAGCTTCTCTACTGCCTGGCTGTATATATCCGCGTCCGCCAGACAGACACTAGCTTCTTTTTCAATTACATCTGCTTCTTTATTCCTGCGGCAGCCCATTCCCAGTGTCACCACCCTGGGAATGATCTGCACCGTGGATGTAAACGGCTTACAGGTTGGATGAATGGTTACTGCAATTCCAATCTCCGGTTTATCCTGCGTGTCTTCCGAAGACTCTTCCAGGCCTTCCGGCAACTTTCCTGTCCATGGAAATTCACTGTAAAATCCGACAGGTTCTCCCGCAAGCAAGGCTGCCGAAACCTCCTTTGCCGCTTTCATATTCTGAATTCCACAGCAATTCTTTTTTGCAAAGACATCCAGTGCAAAGCGATGATGAAGATCTGTCGCTGTCGTTACGACTGGAACTGCACCCAGAAGCTCCGCAACTTCCAGAGTCAGTTCATTCGCACCGCCAAGATGTCCTGATAACAGAGATATCACAAACTTTCCACATTCATCGATCACCAGTACCGCCGGATCAGACTTCTTACTTGCTACGTAAGGTGCAATGCTGCGCACCGCGATTCCACAGGCTCCGACAAAAATAATCGCATCATCTGTCTCAAAATGGCGGCCTGCCCAGATTCCTGTACTTTCCGCAATCGAATCATCGAGATATTTACTTTTCTTATAAATTTCTGCCGTATAACCTTTGCCCTGAAGGTCTTTTTGCAGGTCTTCCGCAGTCATATATCCTGTAAGACTGAAACAAATGATTGAAATACGCATTATTTAATTCTCCATTTAGATTGGATTATTTACTGCGCGTTCTCACTCTGTTGCTTCACGGAATTCGGTAGTGAATCCCGGATCATACAGTTTTGAGCGATCATAGTGAGCTGCTTTTACAGAATCCCCGATGATCATCAGTGCAGTCTTTGTGATATTGTTTTCTGCAGCAGTCTGTGCAAGCGTGCCTACTGTGCAGACAAATTTCTTCTCATCCGGCCAGGTTGCCTTGTATACAATTGCCGCCGGCGTATCAGCTGTATATCCGCCTTCGATCAGTCTGCGGCTGAGCTCTTCCAGCATACCGGTGCTTAAGAAAACGACCATCGTTGCCTGATGAGCTGCAAATGACTGAATGCTTTCTTTGGATGGAACCGGTGTACGGCCTTCCATTCTTGTGATGATCACACTCTGTGAGATATCCGGCAGAGTATATTCCAGATTCAGGGCACTTGCCGCACCGCAGAACGCACTGACACCAGGACAATAGTCATACATAATGCCCTTCTCATCCAGAATATCCATCTGCTCACGGATTGCACCGTAAATACAAGGATCACCTGTATGAAGACGCACAGTCATCTTCCCTTCTGCTTCTGCTCTCTCCATAACGGAGATGACTTCTTCCAGTGTCATCTTCGCACTGTTATGAATCGTACAAACATCCTTGCTGTATTCCAGCAGCTGCGGATTTACCAGCGAACCTGCATAGATGATCACATCTGCCTCCTCCAGATACTGTTTACCTCTGACTGTGATAAGATCCGGTGATCCCGGTCCTGCTCCAACAAAATGTACCATGTTTTTATTCTCCTTTTTTATATATAATTGTTTAATTTGTCATTTACTCTCAGCTGAATTTATTTTACGGATCAGTTCTTCTGCATGCTCTGTCTGGCCAAGATATCCAAATTCATTGGAAAAGATCACTGCACCCAGAAGGATCTGCTGATAAGAACGATGATCCAGATAAAACTGGATATGTCGGGTCACATCCTCCATCGCTTTCTGTAAAATATGATAACGATCAAGCACATGCAGGGCCTCATCCGTCGTGTTGCATGCCAGAATCTCTCTGGCACATTCCAGATCTGCTCCGGAGCGTATTGCTGCCGCACACAGAACCTCCATACGTCCGTCTGCGCTGTGTGAATGTGTATTCATGATTCCGGCAGCAACTTTGACAAATTTGCCAATATGCGAAATAAAAAGAATCCCCTTTACTCCCATGTTCACTGCCATATCAATGGTTTCACCTACATAATTACTGCACTTGATGTTTTTTTCAAAAGGAAGATCCATATGCTCCCGAAGGTAATCTGCCCCATAATTTCCCGGAGTCACGATCAGATACTGTTCCCCCTGTGAAAAATGCTGTTTCATTTCTACCTGAATACTCTGAATCAAGGCTTTCTCACTCATAGGTTCTACGATACCGGACGTTCCAAGAATAGAGATGCCACCCTGGATTCCCAGACGGGGATTAAAAGTCTTTTTCGCGATCTTTTCACCTTCTGGAACAGAAATCGTTACTTTCAGGCCACCCTCATAGTGGTATCGATCTGCTGCATCCTCCACTGCTTTCAGGATCATGGCCTTTGGTACAGGATTGATTGCTGCTTCTCCCACTTTCTGTGAAAGTCCCGGACGCGTCACTCTTCCGACACCTTTCCCTCCATCGACCGTAATCTCAGAGGATTTCGGACATTTTTCCACTCTGGCATAGACCAGAATTCCATTCGTCGTATCCGGATCATCCCCCGCATCTTTACGTACTGCGCAGATCACTGTATCTTTTTCCATACAGACGTCATGCAATTCCAGATGGAGAAGAATTCCCTTTGGTGTCATAAGATCTGTCTCGTTCTGTTTCTGACCTCCGAGAAGCATTTCCGTGGCACCTTTTGCAGCTCCCGCCGCACAGGATCCGGTCGTATAGCCGAAATGAAGTTTCTTTTGATTTTTAATTACATAATAATCTTCCAGTCCTGTTTTATGTGCCATAACTTCCTCCTTCACATATGTCATTTTATTATATTATTTTGCCAAAAAAATGTCAATGAAACACCCTTTAATTAATCTTACATTCCTCATTTATCCGGAATACCTTTTAAAATATTTCTGCACAAAAAAACCAGCCCACTTTCGGACTGGTCTTTTGCATTTTATGTATCTTTTTAATAAATAATGATCGGATATCCTCCGTCAATCGTATTATAGATCAGTGCTGCCTGATCTGTCGGAAGGTTGATACAGCCATGACTTCCGGCGCCACTTTTATATCGGTTTCCTCCGAAAGAAGACTGCCAGGATGCATCATGAAGCCCCTGCCCATATACAAATGGCATCCAGTAATTTACTTTTACGTTGTATCCATATTCCTGACTGCTCAGGTTATATGGACTTGCCTTGTAGGCAATCGGCCATGCTCCTCTGTATGTCTCCCTGCCGGCTTTTGGTGCTCCACTGACGATATCTGTTTCTGTCACAAGTGCTCCATCTTTGTACAGCCACAGATGCTGGTTATCCAGACTTACTTCTATATAGCTTCCGTTCAGATCATCTGCACCGTTACGCTGCATGCCACTGATGCTGTATACCGGATCTCGTGTAACTGCAGTACCACTCGCAAGATCTGTCAGCAACTGCTGCACTTCTCCATCCTGATCGATCTGAAATCCATATTCATTATCGGATACCGTGACATCATTTCCATAGGATGTGTGGAATGTACGTGGAACATAGATGGTATTATACTTCGCTGCAAGATTCTGTACATAAGACTTCACTGCTTCCTGATCAATATTCAGGCTGTCATCTGTAATCTGCAGCCATGTCTCGATTGTTCCTGCATCAATTACTTCCGTCGTACTTCCCAATGTATATGTAACTGTAGTACTGCGATATTTATTCAACTGATCATTCAGTCCTGTAACTTTATTCTGCATTTCATCAGAAGCCGTTACAGACGGCTGCTGATAAACATTTGTATCCAATGTGATCTGAATATCCCCACCAAGAAGCTTCAGCCGAAAATCATCATCCAGCATCTGATCTACATAGCTTTGAAGTCTGGTCTCATCAATTTCATTTCCCTGCACATCATTGACCAGAACAAACTGCTTCTGCTGTTCGTCATACTGAACCGCTGCATCCACGGATGCCGTACGCTCTTTACCTCCAAAATTAGAAGACGCAAGAGCTTTCTTTTCCTGTTCTTCATTCTTCTGGATCTGATATGCGATCTTGTAATCTTCCTGCGTGGCAAAGATCTTTCTGTTTGCTTCCCGCGTTGTCTGCAATTCTGTAAGCTCACTTTTAAGTGCTGACTCATCCAGATCATATCCAAGTTCACTCACCGTTGTCTGATAGACATCCGAGCCACCTTCTTTGAACTGTACCTTACGGCTGCGAAAAGCATCCAGAAGCTTCTGTTCTGCCTTATCTGCCGTCAGCGTGGAAACATCCATCCCGTAAATAGATATTTTTCTTCCAAGTGTATTGGTATCTGCAATATGTATGTAAGTAAAAAGCCCCGCCGTAAGAACAACCACACCTCCGATACATGCGCCCAATATGATTTTCTTTGCTTTTCTGCTGAGCTTAAATTTGTCTGCCATAATCTCTTTCCTCTTATCTGCTGTATTGTCAATTTATGCACGTATTCTGGTTCTTATTATATTACAGAGAAAAATGGACTTCTGTAATCTGAGGTTTCTGTTTATCTCTGACAATAAATTATTTTACCTTTTGATAACCAGAACTCTTCTCATAAGGCGTTGTATAGATTTTCAGGAATTTATCATATTCTTTGTTACTGTAAAAATATCTTCTGTTATGACGGCTGATATCAAGGCAGTCAAAACCCTTTCTTTTGAGCAGTCTGTATGTCTTTTCATATGCACTTCCTGTCATTGTATTTAACTGCCACAGTGAAAAATTAAGTGCCCAATTAACAAATGCCCTTTCTAAGGCATCGTATAAACCTCTGTCTTTTAGCTCCTTTTGCATAGCCAAAAGCGCAATATAGAAACAATCCCATGATTTCTCTCTTGTACGCGACAGAGATGTTCTGACATTGACTCTCTGATGGATCAAGACCTCATCTACTGTAGAAATTCTGGAAGCACAGGCAAGCGCAATAAAAACAAAGAGCATATCATTTGTTGTTCGAAGATTCTGATACTTGATTCCCAATCTCCTGACATACTCCCTCTGGTATAATTTATCCCATGGCCAGCCATTAAACATTCTAAAAATATTATTTCTTACATTTTCATCAGTTGCTGCAAACGGCTCTTTTTCCGGAAAATACTGCTTCCGAAATGCCCATGTGCATTTTTTGTATACTTTCTCTGTATGATCATAGAGGTCTGCATTAAACACACATACTTCTGCCTCTGTTTCTTCCGCTCTGTCATATGCGGCTTTCAGCATATTTTTCTCAAAGAAATCATCTGCATCCAGAAAAGCCAGGTATTTTCCTCTTGCAACATCCATTCCATTATTTCTGGCTGCTCCTGCTCCCTGATTTTCCTGATGAATGACTCTGATCCTGGCATCTGCTTTTTCGAATTCTTTCAGAATTACCAGTGATCCATCTGTTGACCCATCATCCACACAGATAATTTCAATCTCTCTCAGAGTCTGCTTCAGCAGGCTGTTTAATCCGTCTTTTAAGAATTCTGCCGCATTGTATACCGGAATTATCACCGAAACCGCAGGTATATCATTACTCATATCTATTCCCCTTTGATTAATGCAACATTTTTTTCAGCTTTCGCGGAACAAAGGTAATTGCTCTTCCAATTTTTAAAGATGAAGAATTTTCCATGTCATCTATTTTTTTCTGAAGCTTTGTCACCTTGTTTTCGCTTTTTTTCAATGCCTTCGCCAGTTCTGCTTCGTTTCCAAACCTGAGTAGTTCTTTTCGAAATGTTTCATCAAAAAAAGCATCCATATCATCTACTAATCGATTGATATCTGTCCATTCTTTTTCCGTAAAATATTTTTTGTCAAAAAGTCCCCTGTTCTTCGCCTCTGAAAGTTCTTTATGCATCCTCTCCAAAAAAGCATATTTGAATTCCATTGTAAGTCTGAACAGATTCCACCGATAAGATATATATTTCAAAGATATAACCGGTTTCTCCAGTTCTTCTTTTAGCTCCGGTCGTTTTTCAAGAAATTCTTCAATAGATTTAAATTCATCACAGATACAATATATTTTGGCAGCCGCTTTTACCGATGAATTTGCATTATCTGTGCGATAATGAAGGTAGGCATCACGAACCAGCAATGCTCTTTCCGCACTTGCCCATACTTTAAACGCAAACCCTGTATCCTGATAGGAAGCACCCGGTGTTTCCGCAAAAGATACATGATTTTCCAACAGCCATTCTCTCCGATAAATCCCGCTCCAGATACATGGTCTCACACGAAAGATTTCCGGATGTTCCACCGGTCTGAACACCCGATCATACAGATCATATTCTTTTAGCACTTCATAATATGTGCTCTGAGGTTCCGGCTGCGATACATAAGAATAATAGTTTGATTTCACAACATCTGCATGATTTTCTTTTGCTGCTTTATATAATTCATCAAACATATTAAGATCTGCAAAATCATCCGTTTCAATAATGCCTATATATTCTCCTGTCGCATTTTGAAGTCCAACATTCATACTATGTCCGTACCCCGAATTTGCTTTATGGATCACTTTGATACGATTGTCTTTCTGCGCATATTCATCCAGAATATTCCCTGTTGAATCTCTGGATCCATCATCTATACAAATAATCTCTATGTCCTTTAAAGTCTGATTTACTACACTGTCCATGCATTCTTTTAAAAATTTTTCAACATTGCATGCCGGCATTAGTATGGATACTTTTGCCATCTTCCATTCCTCCTGATCTGTCATTATCTTGCACGAAGCTTTCGAATGATTGCTATGCCTGTACATTTTATTCCGTTTTTTCTCATATACCTGAATATCTTTTTCACCAAATACCCCGGTGTCGTTAATACCTGCAGCATTTTGCCCACACCGGATGGTTCTGTTATTCTCTTATAAAGATAAATATCATTTACGCAAAAAACTCTTTCAGCCTTCAACAGAATACGTTTTGTAAAGCATCTATCTGTATCTATTCTATTATGAAAGTCCGTTTTTTCCCCGATAAGTAAATCTTTTTTCAAAATCTGCATGGATACGGGCGGTAATATATCCTTATTCTTTTTCAGCTGATTTCGCATTTCTTTCCCTGTTATTACCTGCGCGTAAGAGCCGCATCTGTAAAATTCATCTGAAAGATTTTTATATCGTTTCGCGAGTTTTGTATTTTCATAAAAAACTGCCCCGGAAAACAGCAGAATATCCAGATGTTTCGTCTCACATATATTCCACAACTCTTCCAAAGCAAATGAAGTGAGCAAATCCCCACTATTCATAAAATACAGATATTTCCCCTCTGCTTTATTTAATACTTCGTCCCCGCGTGTTATCTGGCCGGGCTTTGTCTGATCGATTATCTCGATATCATTTACGATTGACTGCGCTGAAAGTGAATCCAGCGTTTCTTCCATATATTTATCTGTATCACCTGCAGAAATAATTACCGTAATTTTTTTCATAGTTCTAATCTCATACACCATTTCGTTTTTTCAATATTTATAGCATACTTTGTTTACTATTTAATTGCAATCATTTTCCATGATATTTTTTCAGACCCTGTCGAATAGCTGCCCAAAATATTAATTTTCTGTCACAAACCCATAATTTTTACACCAGACAGCAATTTTGTGATAGGATAATTTTATCATGAAATGAAGGAGAAGATTGTGTTGAAACCAACAAATACCGATTACCTTTTTAAATTTTCCATTGTAACAGCCGTTTATAATGTAGAGGCCTACCTTTCCGAGGCAATTGACAGTATCCTTTCACAGGATATAGGTTTTATCGAATCCGTGGAGCTTATTCTTGTCGATGACGGATCCACCGATGCTTCCGGAGCTATCTGTGATGAATATCAGCATAAATATCCGAAAAACATCGTCGTAATACACAAACCCAACGGTGGCGTTGCCAGCGCACGAAATGCAGGTATCGCTGTGGCCCGTGGAAGATACGTTAATTTCATGGATTCTGACGATAAACTGACTCCTGATACACTTTCTTCCGTCTATGACTTTTTTATTGAGCATGATAAAGAGGTGGATCTTGTTTCTGTTCCTATTTTTTACTTCGAACAAAAAAACGAACCACATCGCCTGAATTACAAATATGCTTCCAACAAAGCGCAGGTCATTGATCTGACCACGCATTATTCTTATGTACAGATGTCATCAGCATCTGCTTTTTTCAAAAAAGAAGTTCTGAACGATCATACATTCGATACCTCTCTTCGTTATGCAGAAGATTCCAAGGCGATCATGGAACTACTTTTAGAGAATCCCCAATATGGCATTGTCCCACAGGGGCGCTACCTGTATCGTGCCCGTACATCCATGAATTCTGCCCTGAACGGTTCCAAATCGCACAGAGAATGGTACATTGACTGCCTCAAGAACTACATATTCTGGGCATTGGATGAGGCGAAATCCCGTTTCGGAGCCATTCCGGATTATGTACAGTACAATGTCATGTACGATCTGCAGGGACGCTTCAAAGTTGATGAAATTCCAGAAACTGTATTGACGCCTCATGAAAAAACTATTTTTTTGAAAATGCTGTTCGATGCTGTTTTTCAGATTAACGACCACATCATTCTTGAGCAGAAAAATCTATCCATGGAACTGAAGGACTATATCATGAGCATAAAAAAAGCACCGGATTCCGGTACTTTGCAGTTTGACGACAAGAGCGAAGATGCCTGGTTTCAATATCCCGATCTGAGTACCGGTCACGCTTCATCTTATCAGCTTCGTCTGACTTCCATGGAACTTATGAAACATGATATCCTGCTGGAGGGTGCAGCTAAGATCTATCTGCGTTTTCCATATCCAGCCAATCTGTTTCTTCGAATCACAACCGGTCATACTACACATATGGTAAAATGCTGTTTCCGCGAAGATCCGGAACACGTTTTTCGTTTTAATGGACAGAAACTTGCTGTATTCCTGAAATTTACAGCAGTCATTCCATACGAAATGTTTTCTGGTATTACACATATCGAATTTTGCTGGGATTGCGATGGGCATACGATCTGTTATCACAGTTTACACCGTATGGCGGAATTTCCTCTTGCATATGGACAGCAAAAGCTTCTTCTGAACAAAAAATCCTATGATGCTACACTTTCTTCGCAGATGCTTACATTTGAAGAAGCCACTCCTGTATCAAAACTGAAAAATCATACACATTCTGTGCTTCGAAGGATTCGGAAGATTTGTTATTTAAAATAACATTCAAAATATTTTTCTTATTTTCCTGTTTTCTTTGTATTGCAATCTTTTTACCAATATGGTAGCATTCAATTAAACAGAATTAATTTATATGTTATATGTTGTTATTTAAAATAACATTTTATGAAAGGTAAAAGATTCTCAATGAAAAAATTATCTATGACACGACTTGCCGAACTTGTTTCCGGCAAGCGAAAAGAAAAATCCATGACTCAACAGGAGCTGGCTGATGCTACCGGCATCAATCGTTCTCTGTTATCCCGTCTGGAGAAAAAAGATTTTATTCCATCAATTCCACAACTGGAAAGTCTTGGAGAATGCCTTGGATTTGATCCGGATGAAGCATTTACTGAACAGTCCGCTTCCCGGTTGCCATCTCCTTCTCCTTTGAACATTGCTGTCGCAGGCACAGGTTATGTCGGTCTTTCCATTGCAACATTACTTGCACAGCACAATCATGTTACTGCTGTTGATATCATTCCTGAGAAAGTTGATCTGATCAACAAACGCAAATCTCCGATTCAGGACGAATATATCGAAAAATATCTTGCAGAAAAAGAGCTTGACCTGACAGCTACACTGGATGGCGAAGCTGCTTACACAAATGCTGACTATATAGTCATTGCGGCACCGACAAACTACGACAGTCAGAAAAACTATTTTGATACATCTGCCGTTGAAGCTGTGATCGAACTTGTCCTCAAAGTAAATCCACATGCGATCATGGTCATCAAATCCACGATTCCAGTCGGCTATACAGAATCTGTCAGAAAGAAATACAATACAGCAAATATCATTTTCAGTCCGGAATTTCTTCGTGAATCCAAAGCACTGTACGATAACCTGTATCCAAGCCGCATTATCGTTGCTACAGATCCGGATGATCCGAAACTGGTACAGGCGTCCCACAATTTTGCAGCTCTTCTCCAGGAAGGTGCTCTGAAAGAAAACATTGATACATTATTTATGGGATTTACTGAAGCAGAGGCTGTAAAACTGTTTGCAAACACCTACCTTGCACTTCGTGTTTCCTACTTTAACGAGCTGGATACTTACGCTGAAATGAAAGGTCTGAATACGCAGAACATTATTCAGGGTGTCTGCCTGGATCCTCGTATTGGAACACATTACAACAATCCTTCCTTCGGTTACGGTGGATACTGTCTTCCAAAAGATACCAAGCAGCTTCTCGCCAACTATAACGATGTTCCACAGAATATGATGAGTGCGATCGTTGAAAGTAATCGTACGCGTAAAGATTTCATTGCAGACCGTGTATTACAGAAAGCCGGTTATTACGGTTATGATGAAGAAAATACTTACAATTCTTCCATGGAGAAATCAGTCACTGTAGGTGTTTATCGTCTGACTATGAAATCCAACTCTGACAACTTCCGTCAGTCTTCTATTCAGGGAGTCATGAAGCGAATCAAAGCCAAGGGTGCTTCCGTGATCATCTATGAACCAACCCTGAAGGACGGATCTACCTTCTTTGGAAGCAAAGTTGTCAATGATCTTGATAAATTTAAAAATCTGAGCGACTGTATCATCGCAAACCGTTACAGTCAGATCCTGGATGATGTAAAAGATAAAGTATATACCCGAGATCTTTTCCAGAGAGATTAGAGATAAAAAAATCCCTTCCACTTACGTGGAGGGGATTTTTTGCTATAAACGTTTAATATTCTATACAAATATTAGAACTTGCCAGCATCTGCAGCTTCCTGTACGGCTACAGCTACAGCAACTGTCATACCAACCATCGGGTTGTTACCAGCGCCGATCAGACCCATCATTTCTACGTGAGCCGGTACAGAAGAAGATCCTGCGAACTGAGCGTCAGAATGCATACGTCCAAGTGTATCGGTCATACCGTAGGAAGCAGGACCTGCTGCCATGTTGTCTGGATGAAGTGTACGTCCTGTACCACCACCGGATGCAACGGAGAAGTATTTCTTTCCTTTTTCGTTGCATTCTTTCTTGTAAGTACCTGCAACCGGATGCTGGAAACGAGTCGGGTTTGTGGAGTTACCTGTGATAGAAACGTCAACGCCTTCTTTCCACATGATAGCAACACCTTCCGGAACGCTGTTAGCGCCGTAGCAGTTAACTTTTGCACGAAGTCCTTCAGAATAAGATTTACGGAATACTTCTTTAACTTCGTTCTTGTATGGATCATACTCTGTCTCTACATATGTAAATCCGTTGATACGGGAGATGATCTGAGCAGCGTCTTTTCCAAGACCGTTCAGGATAACACGAAGAGGTTTTTTACGAACTTTGTTTGCTTTTTCAGCAATACCGATAGCACCCTCAGCTGCTGCAAAGGACTCATGTCCAGCCAGGAAGCAGAAGCAGTCTGTTTCTTCTTCCAGAAGCATTTTACCAAGGTTACCATGTCCAAGACCTACTTTACGTGTATCAGCAACGGAGCCAGGAATACAGAAAGCCTGAAGTCCTTCACCAATAGCTGCTGCTGCGTCAGCTGCTCTTCTGCAGTCTTTTTTGATTGCGATAGCTGCACCTACGATGTATGCCCAGCAAGCGTTCTCGAAGCAGATCGGCTGGATGCCTTTGATCTGATCGTATACGTTAAGGCCTGCATCTTTAGTGATTTTCTCTGCTTCTTCGATAGAAGCGATTCCATAGCTGTTTAAAACTGAATTGATTTTGTCAATTCGTCTCTCATATGATTCAAATAAAGCCATTTACTTATCCTCCTGAAATTATAATCGGTATAATTATTCTTTACGTGGGTCGATGATCTTAACAGCATCTGCAACACGGCCGTACTGACCTTTTGCTTTTTCCCATGCTGTGTTCGGGTCATCACCTTTTTTGATGAAGTCAGTCATTTTGCCAAGGCTTACGAACTGATAACCGATAATTTCATTATCTTCGTCAAGAGCGATACCTGTAACATAGCCTTCTGCCATTTCCAGGTAACGAGGACCTTTTTTAAGTGTTCCGTACATTGTACCAACCTGAGAACGAAGTCCTTTACCAAGGTCTTCCAGACCAGCACCTACTGCAAGTCCGTCTTCAGAGAATGCAGACTGGGAACGTCCGTATACGATCTGAAGGAAAAGTTCTCTCATAGCTGTGTTGATAGCATCACAAACAAGGTCTGTATTCAGAGCTTCCATAACAGTCAGTCCTGGAAGAATCTCAGATGCCATAGCTGCGGAATGAGTCATACCTGAGCATCCGATTGTCTCAACCAGTGCTTCCTGGATGATACCTTCTTTTACGTTCAGGGACAGCTTACAGGCACCCTGCTGAGGAGCACACCAGCCTACACCATGTGTGAAACCGGAAATGTCCTTCACTTCCTTAGCCTGAACCCATTTTGCTTCTTCCGGGATTGGAGCGGCACCGTGATGGACACCCTGTGCAACTGGGCACATTTCTTCTACTTCGCGTGAATAAATCATGTTAAAACTCCTTTCAAGTATAGATTTACTTATGATGTTGTTAAAAGATAGACTAACAACCTGAATGTATTTTCTCACAAATCACTACCGTTAGTCCAGTCAAACTTATGTCAAAAAATACGAACTTTTCTATATGGATATCATATAATTGCCGTTCTTGTATAAATGTGATAAAATTCATTAAAAAACAAGGAGAAAATTCTATGTCTGACAAACTCCCTCCAAGCATTTTTCCGGCACGCTTTCAGATTCTAAGTGGCAGCATGCTGAAATTGCTTGCCTGTATTGCCATGCTGATCGATCATACAGGTGCAATCATACTCAGCCACTATCCGCCGGCTCTCACGGAGCTCTTTTATATCAATGGAAAAGGAATTACTTTCTATCGTATTGTCCGCGATATCGGCCGATGTGCTTTTCCTATTTTCTGTTTCCTGATCGTCGAAGGATTCCTTCATACGCATGACCGCAGAAAATATGGCCGGAATCTGCTGCTGTTTGCGCTAATTTCCGAAATTCCGTGGAATTTTATGTTTGCAAACACCTGGCATTATGCTGATAAACAGAATGTTTTTTTTACTCTCTTTCTTGGATATCTTGCCTTCTGTGCTCTTGAATACTTCTGGGAAGCACCGTGGATGCAGCTTTTCTCTCTGCTTGCTCTCCTCGGTATCTCTATCCTGCTGCATGCAGATTACGGATGGCGTGGTTTCATCTTTCTCGTTCTGATGTATCTTCTCCGAAATGAGAAAGTATCCCAGGCGATCGTTGGAAGCTGCTGGCTGAGTTATGAATGGAAAGCCTGTTTTGCCTTTATTTCCATTAATATGTACAATGGAAAACGCGGCTTTATCCGAGGAAAAGCCGCGAAGTATTTCTTTTATTTATTCTATCCCGTACATATCACAATCCTTGTAATCATCCGGAATCTCTTTTTTCTTTAAAGACTGTTTTGGCCGGCCTTAATTCTTTTTGATGATCTCGGCTGCGTTTTTGTAGATACTGTCTGCCGGAATGCAGCCTCTTACCGGTGAAAGCGGATATATATTCGTATTTCTGCCGATCACAGTTCCAGGGTTCAGCACAGAGCCACATCCAACTTCTACATGGTCACCAAGCATGGCACCAAATTTCTTCAGTCCTGTCTCTATCTTCTCATCACCATCTTTGACAACGACCAGTTTCTTGTCTGACTTAACGTTGGAGCAGATAGAACCTGCGCCCATGTGGGATTTGTATCCAAGAACAGCATCTCCTACATAGTTATAATGCGGAACCTGTACTTTATTAAAAAGGACTGCATTTTTGAGTTCTGTGGAATTTCCGACAACTGCTCCTTCTCCCACAATTACATTTCCACGGATAAATGCACAATGGCGGACTTCCACATCCTTACCGATAATAGCCGGCCCATTGATATAAGCAGTTGGAGCTATTTTGGCAGATTTTGCGATCCATACATTGCCATCCTTACACTCATACTCAGACGGATTGAGTGTCGGACCAAGTTTCATAATAAAATCACTGATTTCCGGGAGAACTTCCCACGGATATGTCTTTCCTTCAAACAACTCTGCAGCTATTGTTTCATTCAAATCCAGAAGATTTGCAACTGTAAAATCTTTTAACATGATTATGATTTTCCTCCTCGTCTGGAAGCCATTGGCTTCGATTTATAATTCGCAGCGGCTGCGTCAAAAAACTGCCGCAGTGCATACTGATAATTACTCTGTTCCACCTGAGCGGTACGCACACGCACAAAATGTTCCAGTTTGTCCATGTACTCCTGTGAAGTAATACTTCCCTCTGCCACATATGTAAGGCCCTTTTCCCAGCTTGCTGTCAGTTCAGGATTCAGAAGCTGACGAATCGAACAGTTTACAACATCAAATATCATCTCTCCAAGAAGCGTTGGTGTGATTACCTGTGTCTTTTTATTTAATGACAAGTATTTGATAGAAACAAGTTTCTTAAGAATCTCTGCTCTTGTTGCACTGGTTCCGATTCCGCTTCCCTTGATCTGTGCTCTCAGTTCCTCATCTTCGATCAGCTGACCTGCATTTTCCATTGCCAGAATCATAGAACCTGAATTATACCGTTTGGGCGGAGACGTTTCTCCCTCTTTAATGTTCAGAGCATCTACGGTCAGTATATCATTCTTTTTCAGTCGCTGCAACGCATTCAAAAGCTGCACGTCACAGGATGCCTCCTCACTGTCTTCTTTGCCGGACTCCTGTGATCTGTCTGCTGCTGATTTTCTGGCAAAAGAATTCGTCGCATATTTCAGGTATCCTTCTTCCTGCAGCACCTTAAAACCGGAAAAGAACTTTTCTTTCTGCATCTCTGTCACCAGGCTGACTTTCTGATAAACTGCCGGCGGACAGAAAATACAGAGGAAACGTCGTACGATCGTCTCATAAACTCTCTGTGATGTCTGAGAAAGACTTTTCAGAACATTTAATCCCTGACCTGTCGGGATGATCGCATAATGATCTGTAATCTGTTTATCATTGACATATCTGGTTTTTGCGATTGTTTTGTAAGAACCCATCTGTAAAATCTCATCTGCTGCATTGTCGATCATCAGATATCGACGCAGTCCTGAAATATTTTTATAAATTTCTTTTGCAACCGCACTCGACAGTACTCTGGCATCAGTTCTGGGATAAGTCACCAGTTTTTTCTCATACAATTCCTGTGTAATACGAAGTGTCTCGTCCGGACTGATCTTGAACAGTTTGGAGCAGACATTCTGAAGCTCTGCCAGGTTAAATAAAAGTGGCGGATTTTTGTTTTCTTTTTTGCGTTCCACCTTTTCTACGCGGCAGGACAAGGATTGTTCCGACTCCAACATCCGAATCAGTTCCTCGGCATGTTTCTTTTCTTTGAAGCCATTCTCCTTATAAAGGTACGGCGACTGGAAATATCTGCTTCCTTCTACTGCTCTCCATTCTCCATCAAAGTGTTCTCCTTCCAGTGCAATACTGGAAAGGACACGGTAAAACGGGGTTTTCACAAAAGATCGGATCTCCCGTTCGCGACGCACAACCATTCCAAGCACACATGTCATGACTCTGCCTACGGAGATTGCCTGATATTTACTGTTCAGGTAATTAGAAACACTGTTGCCATAACGCAAAGTCAGGACTCTGGAAAAATTGATTCCCATCAGATAATCTTCCTTTGCCCGCAAATAGGCAGAATCTGCCAGATTGTCATAGACTGACAGTTCTTTTGCCTCGCGGATTCCTCTAAGGATTTCTTCCTCTGTCTGGGAATCGATCCATACTCTACGCTGCTCTTTATCTTTCACACCCGCCATCTGTGCCACCAGACGATAGATATATTCTCCCTCACGCCCGGAGTCGGTACACACATAAATCGTCTCTACATCCGGGCGGTTCAGAAGCCCCTTAACAATGTTAAACTGTTTCTGCACCCCCGGAATCACTTCATACTTAAATTCACGCGGTAAAAAAGGCAGGGTATCCAAACTCCACCTTTTATACTTGATATCATATTTTTCAGGATAGCTCATAGTGACCAGGTGCCCAACACACCAGGTCACTACAGAATCTTCTGATTCCAGATAGCCATCCTTTCTCTGTCCGTTAATTTTTAATGCTTTCGCAAATTCCTGAGCAACACTTGGTTTCTCAGCTATGTATAAGGATTTACCCATATTATTTATCTGCACTCATCTTTCTGAGAGGCCATGCAAGAAGAAGCGCACCGCCTGCCATATTTCCCAAAGTGACGATTATCATGCTCTTAACCATTGCTCCAATGGAAACTCCCGGTACCAGACATCCTGCTGTTACAAAGATACCCATATTTGCTACACAGTGCTCAAATCCGCTGACAACAAATCCAGAAATACACATAACGATCATCAAAAACTTTGCAGCTTCGCTCTTAAGCTTAATGCCACAAAGAACCCCAAGACATACAAAGAAGTTACACAAAACTGCACGGAAAAACATCTGACCTGCCGGAATTGCAAGTTTATTTCCGATAAATCCGGCAAAATAATCTGCTGTTCCGGATGCTCCCGCCCATACAAAAATCAGAGAAAGAATCAGACAGCCAACAAAGTTACCGATATAGCTGACTACCCATACTTTAGCCGCATCGCCCCAGCTGATCTTCTTGTCAAATGCTCCAAATGCCATCACCAGATTATTTCCGGTAAAAAGCTCGCCGCCTACCAGCGAAATCAGCAATACCGCAATCGAGAACACGAGTGCCCCCAGGAATTTCCCCCATGCCGGTTCTTCGGCCCCTGAGAACACATTTCCCACAACATTGGAAAAGATCATTGCAACTACAATAAAGAACCCTGCCATGATCGCCCGCATGAAATACTTGAAAAAGTCATTTTTCAGCAGGGTAATCTTCGCGTTTGCTGCATTTGATAGTTTCTGTACATCCTCTTGATTCATAAAAAATACCTCCCTTTCCAAGGAACAGAGTATCTTATAAACTCTTTTGTTCCCTCCACATATTGTATTCTTGCATTATAGCATTTTTGATATAAATTCTCAATATATATACCGCAAAGTTTGATATTTTTATAACAAATTTTCATTTATTTTCGATAACTGTCAGTTATCGAATCTCCAGTGCATGATTTTCCCGGTCAGTCACTTCACCGATCATCGCACAGGAAAGAGCAGATTCACTCAATTCCAGAAGTATCTCTTCTGCTTCATCTGCCGGAACCGCCGCAAGAAGTCCGCCGGACGTCTGTGGATCAAAGACCAGATCCTCCCGCCAGAGTTCTGCTGTGCTTATGTAACCAGATTTTGCTGCAAATTCCCGGTTGCGATATGCGCCTCCCGGAATCAGGCCCATAGAGGCGTATTCTTCTACATCTGGAAGGATCGGAAGTGCTTTTGCATCGATCACAAGTGTCTTCTTACTACCGTCTGCCATTTCCGTTCCATGTCCGCCAAGACCAAACCCTGTCACATCTGTACAGGCATGAACAGTATGTCTTTTTAATACATCACGGGCATATCTGTTTAGCGTCTTCATAGATTTCAAAGCTGCTTCCCGCGCCTCTTCAGATACCATATCGGCTTTGATAGCCGTATTCACAATACCCGTTCCAAGCGGTTTTGTAAGGATCAGCCTGTCACCTGTCTGAGCTCCGTAATTCTTCCAGAACTTCTCTGGATGTACAAAGCCTGTTACGCTCAGGCCATACTTCGGTGTATCATCCTGGATCGTATGCCCACCGGCAAGTACAGCTCCCGCTTCCATTACTTTGTCCGCTCCGCCCTTCAGAATCTCACCAAGGATTGCTGTATCCATATCCTTCGGGAAAGCAACAATATTCAATGCGGTTTTCGGCTCACCACCCATAGCATAGACGTCACTCAATGCATTCGCCGCTGCTATCTGCCCAAAATCATATGGATCGTCTGCAACCGGCGTAAAAAAATCAAGGGTCTGAATCATTGCCAGTTCGTCCGAAATTCTGTAAACAGCTGCATCATCAGATGTTTCTGTTCCAACAAGAAGATTCGGATCCTGAAATTTCGGCAGTCCACAAAGTACACCTGCCAGCGTTCCCGGACCTACTTTCGCTGCACATCCACAATTGGGGGCGAGCTTTGTAAGATATACCTTCTCCATTTTGCTCAATTTCCTTTCTGTCTTAACCTTGTCCATCTATGATAACATAAATCTTCCGTTTTCTCCATGTCTTTTTTTGACAGAAAAGCGCAAAAAAACTGCCCTGGCAGATTTTATTTCCTGTCAGGACAGTTCTGGTTAAATATCATTATTTGAAATGATTTTTATTTCTTTGTAATATAGCCTTTTGCTTTCAGAGTTTCTGCACAGAGTACAGCTCCACCGGCAGCTCCTCTTACGGTGTTATGGGAAAGTCCGACGAATTTATAGTCGTAAACGGTATCTTCACGGAGACGTCCAACAGATACACCCATTCCGTGTTCGTAGTTGACATCCTCGCTTACCTGCGGACGGTTGTCTTCTTCCAGATACTGGATGAAATGTTTCGGTGCACTCGGAAGTTCCAGTTCCTGAGGAAGTCCCCTGAAATTCCTAAGTGCTTCGATCAGCTGTTCTTTTGTAGGTTTCTTACGGAATTTAACGAATACTGCAGCTGTATGTCCGTTCAGTACCGGAACACGAAGGCACTGACAGGTGATAACAGGTTCTGTAGCCGGTACGATCACTCCGTCTTCAATCTTACCCCACAGTCTCAACGGCTCTTTCTCGCTCTTTTCTTCTTCTCCACCGATATATGGAATGATATTGTGTTCCATTTCCGGCCAGTCTTTAAATGTCTTTCCTGCTCCGGAAATTGCCTGATATGTAGTAGCAACTACTTCATATGGTTCAAATTCTTTCCAGGCAGTAAGTACCGGTGCATAGCTCTGAATGGAGCAGTTTGGTTTAACAGCGATGAATCCCTTAGTAGTACCAAGGCGTTTCTTCTGATACTGGATCACATCAAAATGTTCCGGGTTGATTTCCGGCACTACCATCGGCACATCCGGTGTCCAGCGATGTGCACTGTTGTTGGAAACAACAGGAGTCTCTGTCTTTGCGTATTCTTCTTCGATCGCTTTGATCTCATCTTTGGACATGTCAACTGCGGAAAACACAAAGTCAACAGTAGAAGCAACTTTTTCTACTTCATTAACATTCATAACTACGATATTCTTTACTGCTTCCGGCATTGGAGTATCCATTTTCCATCTGCCGCCAACAGCTTCCTCATATGTCTTTCCAGCGCTTCTCGGGCTTGCTGCCAGAGTAACGACCTCAAACCACGGATGGTTTTCCAGAAGAGAAATAAATCTCTGTCCTACCATACCTGTAGCACCTAAAATACCGACTCTCAGTTTTTCACTCATAACAATCGTTCTCCTCACTCGTTTATTTCGCATGTGTCTTTGTACGGCACACATCTGTTTTCTTTGTACATACTATACCACTTTAATCAAAAATGCAAGTGGTTTTTAATTATTTTTCAGATATTCTTTGTTCCCTGCAATGATCTGCTCCATCACTTTCGGTCCCGGAGCGCCATATGTCTCACGTTTTTCCACACATGTCTTCATGCTGATCGCCTCATAAATATCCTGTTCAAATACAGGTGAAATTTCTTTGTACTCTTCAAGCGGAAGTTCATCAAGAGAGATTCCCTTATCAATACAGGTCAGTACCAAGCGGCCTACAATACCATGTGCATCACGGAACGGAACTCCGTGATTTACCAGATAGTCTGCAGCATCTGTAGCATTGGTAAATCCATTCTTTGCACTCGCTTCCATTACGTCTTTGCGGAATTCCATGGTAGAAACCATACCGGTAAATAATGCGATGCAGCCCTTCACGGTATCAATAGCATCAAAGGTAAGTTCTTTGTCTTCCTGCATGTCTTTGTTATATGCAAGCGGAATTCCCTTCATCGTTGTAAGAATAGAAGTCAGTGCACCATAGACACGTCCCGTCTTACCTCTTACAAGTTCTGCAATATCCGGATTCTTTTTCTGCGGCATAATACTGCTTCCGGTGCTGTATGCGTCATCAATCTCCACAAAACGGTATTCATTGGAATTCCAGAGAATGATTTCCTCGCAGAAACGGCTCAGATGCATCATAACTGTGGACATAGCAGAAAGAAGTTCGATCACATAATCTCTGTCAGATACGGAATCCATACTGTTTCTGGTCGGTCCGTCAAAGCCCAGCAGCTCTGCAGTATAAAATCTGTCCAGCGGATAAGTGGTTCCTGCAAGCGCACCTGCTCCAAGCGGACAGGTATTCATACGTTTACGAATATCAGCCATACGGCTTCTGTCCCTGCGGAACATCTCAAAATATGCCCCTACATGATGTGCCAGTGTAACCGGCTGTGCTTTCTGCAAATGCGTAAATCCAGGCATATATGTGTGCACATTATTCTCCATGATCACCTGAAGAGCTTCCAGAAGTTTCTTCAGTTCTGCATCGATCTCTTCGATCTCATCACGCACATACAATTTCATATCAAGAGCGACCTGGTCATTACGACTTCTTCCTGTATGAAGCTTCTTACCCGGATCTCCGATACGGTCAATCAGATTTGCCTCTACAAAACTGTGAATATCTTCATATTCAGATGTAATCTCCAGTTTTCCGGATTCTACATCTGCAAGAATACTGTCCAGACCGCCAAGGATCTGATCTCTTTCTTCTTCTGTCAGGATGCCCTGCTTGGCCAGCATTCTGACATGAGCTTTACTTCCGCGGATATCCTGTTTATAAAATTTTTGGTCAAATGAAATAGAAGCATTGAAATTGTATACAAGTTTGTCCGTTTCTTTCGTGAAACGTCCTCCCCATAACTGTGCCATAATTTCCTCCTTGTAATTCACTATTTTTGCACTGTCCGTCCGTATCATCGCACGACAGTGCATAATTTCTTACCAGTTTACCACATTCCAGTGAAAAATCAAAGAGCCGAGCCCTCTGAAATTTGTTTTTGTTTCATTTTTTCTTCCTGCTCACGCTTTGAAAAAACACATCCGCAATAATTCTGCCGATAAAGGCCATATTCGTGTGACAACTCAATAGAACGTTTATAACCGTTTTTCTTTTTGAAATCAGATGGCAGATGCTTTACTCCATAGATTTCTGCCAGTGCTTCCCCAATTTCATTGATCTTCTCTGCATTTTTCAGAGGACTTATTGACAGGGTCGTCGTAAAGTAATCGTAATTTCCCTCTTTTGCAAGTTTTGCAGCTTCCTCCATGCGCAGTCGATAACATTTAAAACAACGTTCCCCACCTTCCGGAATCTTTTCCAGGCCACGAGCCATCTCATAAAAAATCTGCGGATCATAAGTTCCCTCCATAATATGAACCGGATGGGTAAACGACATCTCTGCGACAAGCCGTTGGATCTCTGCCACTCTCTTTCGATACTCTTCCTCCAGTGAGATATTTGGATTATAAAAAAATACCGTGATCTCAAAATACTGCGACAGGTATTCTAGAACATAACTGCTGCATGGTGCACAACAGCTGTGCAAAAAAAGACGCGGCACTTTTTCTTCTTTTTGGGTATGTTCAAGGAGCTGATCGAGCTCTCTCTGATAATTTCGTTTATTCAATCCTGTTACCTTCTTTTTCTATCTATATATGGATCGTCTGCTGTAAACTATTTTACGATCCCGATACAACATATCATATCACATGAAATGTTTTTCGCATATCTTAAAATATAGATTCCTGTATACAGATCTGAAATCCGTATGCAAAATTTTACGCATGTATCTTGTGGAGGTATTTTTATGAAACCCCTTCTGGAAATCAGAGATGTTTCTCTTTCTTATCATACCGTATCCGGAGAAACAAAAGCTCTTTCAAATATATCGTTTAACCTAATGCCAAGTGAATTTCTTGCTGTTGTCGGTCCGTCCGGCTGTGGAAAATCCACACTTCTGAACCTAATCTGCGGCATGCTCCTGGCAGAGGAGGGCACGATTCTTATGAACGGCATCCCTCCGTCCCCCGGCGACCCGCGCATCGGATATATGCTCCAGAAAGATCATCTTCTGGAATGGCGAACCATCTATCAGAACGTAATTCTTGGACTTGAGATCCGCAATGAAAAAACGCCAGAAAAGCTTGCTTATATCGAAGAAATGATAGACACTTACGGACTTGACAAATTCCGTACTGCCCGTCCTTCTCAGTTATCCGGCGGGATGCGACAGCGTGCAGCTCTCATCCGCACACTAGCATTAAAACCAGACCTGCTCCTGCTTGATGAACCTTTTTCTGCTCTGGACTATCAGACACGACTGAATGTCAGCGATGACATCGGACGTATCCTGAAAAAGGAAAATAAGCCGGCAATCTTGGTCACTCATGATATTTCCGAGGCGATCAGTATGGCAGACCGTGTGATAATTCTGACCAAACGTCCTGCCCATGTTGCACGCATTGTCCCAATCCGGCTTTCACTGGATGAGAAGACACCGCTCGCTGCACGCGGTGCACCGGAATTTAAATCCTATTTTAATCTTATATGGAAGGAGCTGAACCAGTATGCCTGAACATTCTCCTGCACAAAAACAGTACCTTCTTCGTGTCCGGCGGAAAAAATATATGATTCACGTGTCCAGGATACTTTTGTTCCTGGGCTTTCTGTTTTTATGGGAAGTGTCTGCCAGACGGAGATGGATTGATTCTTTTATCTTCAGCAGTCCGTCTGAAATCTGGCAGACATTTTTTACAATGATCCAGGATCAGTCCCTGTTTACACATATCGGGATCACCCTGACAGAAACACTGGTCAGTTTTGTGTTTACTGTTTTTCTCGGGATTGGCACAGCAGTTCTTCTGTGGTGCTGTCCGAAGCTTTCGCGGATCCTGGAGCCTTACCTCGTCGTCCTAAACAGTCTGCCAAAATCCGCCCTTGCCCCACTCCTGATCGTATGGCTGGGTGCAAATATACGCACAATCATTGTCGCAGGAATGTCTGTGGCGATCTTTGGCTCGATCATCAATCTCTACACTGGCTTCCGCGAAGCTGACCCAGAGAAACTCAAGCTCATCCGCACCCTCGGCGGCACAAAAAAAGACGAACTGACAAAGATTGTCCTTCCGTCTTCTGTGCCCCTCATCTTAAGTGTGATGAAAGTCAATATTGGGTTGTGCCTTGTCGGCGTGATCATCGGAGAATTCATTGGCGCCCGCCAGGGACTTGGATACCTGATCATCTACGGTTCCCAGACGTTTAACTGTGCAGGCATACGGATACGAACTGATATCGTAATACTCATTTTTTGCCTATTTTCCGGCTATTCCAGAATTTCCCAGCAGCCTTTGCCACCGGCACCATTAAAACGAATTCGCCCTTCTTTTTTTAATACTTTTAATTTATAATTCGCTCCAGACAAACTACAGCCTATTTCTTTTGCAATCATTTTTCCTGTAATACGTGGATTCTCGCGAATAAGATCAACAACAACTTCGCGTGCGTCACACTGTCTGCTTTTATAATCTAATCTGTTTCCATAATCAACTCTGAAACATTTCTTATCGCCGTCAAAGATTTTAAGATCCATGCAACCTGTTACACTCGACAGACTGAAATATATTTCCATATATCGCGGATACACCACAATCTTGTCAACTTCTTCCAGCATATCGTCAATCGTTGCCTTTTTAAACAGATCATCGTCATTTAGCCTGGTTTCTATTTCCTGCAGGCGGTCTTTTATGTTCTGTGTATTGGAAGTCCTCTCAGTTAACTCTAATATTTTCTTTTTGTTTTGATCTCGCTTCTTTTCCAGTTCTTCCTGTTTCGTCCTATACATCTGATCTGTCAGCACACCGTCTATCAGCTTATCGACAAGAAATTTCATTTTTCTCTCGATGTCTTCCTGCTCTCGCTCCAGCTTCTCAATTTCTTTTGTGCCGTCCTGATTATTCAGCGACTTTGAAAGCAGTTTCATCATTTTTTCAATGATCTTTTTCTTATTCTTCTGATATTGGTTGCTGCAGATTTCTTCTAAAACAGCGTAAAACTCATTTTCCGCAATATTAATGTTGTCGCATCCCTTTTCGTTTTCCAAGAACACTTTTCGCAGATTTGGCCGAGCGCGCAAATTATCGGATCTGCCGAGTTCCAAATAGGAGCTACAAGCCCAGGTATATATCAGCTCGTGATTGCTGTGTTTTCGGTGCACTTTCCTCCAATAAGGCTGGCCGCACATACCACATACTATTTTACCGCTCAGCTGATATTTTCCGGGATTTTTACCGATATCGTCTTCGCCGTCTTTTGTTTTCACAGAACGTTTATCAATCTGCTCATTTGCTGCATTCCAGAGCTCGTCAGATACCGTTCTCGGCACTTTATCTTCATGGATATATATTTTCTCTTTAGGATTTTTAATTGTTCGCTTGCTGTCAAAATCAAAGTGATATTTACCCATGACTGCAGTACCCTTATTAATCGGGTTTCTGAGCATCCTTAATATATAACTGGATGTGAATGGCTTTCCATCGCGATTAACAATTCCTCTATTTCGCATGATCGTAGATATCGTACGTGTTCCATAACCTGCCGCACACAATCTGTACATTTCACGCTTAATTTCTGCCTCTTTCTCTACTAATGCTACACTTTTATCTGGCATACGTTTGAAACCGTATGCATTTCCAGGGAGCATGACGTTCCCACCATCCCTCTGGCGATTTCGGTGAGCATTGTTGATCTTTTTGCTGAGTTCTCGGCTATATTCTTCCGCTAAAATTGCCTTAATACCCGTGATAAGAGCATCATCTGTACTGTAAAATTTGTTTTCTATGTACATATAAAGTTTTTTCTGCTCTGTACACAGACGGTCTACAAACAGGTACCAGTCTTTAGTATTTCGCATCAGACGATCCTGTGATTTGATTACGATTACGTCAAATTTGTCTGTCAGGAGATCATTAAATAATCTCTTGTATTCATTGCGGCCTTTTGCGGTAGTTCCGGACCGACTTTCCACGTATCGATCTACAAGAACCCAGCCGTATTGTCTTACACTAGACTCAGCTTCTGCAACTTGTTTTTCAAGGGCGTTTTTCTGGCTTTCTTCTTCTGTACTACACCGGCAATAGATAACAGCTCGTATCATATATTGCCTTCCTTCTTTACCAATATGTACAGTTTACTTTTTTCTTCAGGTGTTATTAATTTCTCCTGCAGTAATAATTCTGCTAATTTTAATATAATTCTGTTCTCATTTTCGACCATAAGATTATTCCTCTTACATACTGCTCAATAATTAGCATATTCAGTCAATCAACTTTCCGTCTCTTAACAGAGGAATAATCTTTATGTTTCCATGTTCATTTCCTCTATTAATCACTATTAATATGTTATTTCTGGTGAAAAATAGCAAAAATTCGCATGTTTATAGTCGTTATTTTATCTTTTCTATTCTTTTTATTTAATTTCCTCCTTTTTCCTTTTATTTACTATTAAAACAATACTTCAATCTATTTCAGCTTCTAGGATTTATGCTATAATGTTTATAGAATAAATTTACAGGAGGGAAAATAGATTGAATTATTGTGTAGTACTAAAATATTCACAAGATGATAAATGTTATATAATATCTGTTCCGGATCTGCCTGGATGCATGGCGGACGGTGAGAGTCCGAATGAGGCTTACGAAAATGCTAAAAATGTGATCCGTGAATGGATAGAAACAGCTCAGGCAGCTGGTAGGACAATTCCGGAACCATCTTTTGGACAGGATAATTTTTAAGGGACAGCTTTTTGACAGGCTGCCCCTTTTTCTGTGTTTCTTCTTATTAAAAAAAGATGAAATCTATAATACGATGTAGCAGGGATTGATTTTGCTGTGTTGTTACCTGCTGCTGGAATTCGTCCTGTTGCTGTCGCATACTGTCGAACTGTTGCTGTTGGAATTGATCCTGTTGCTGCTGGAATAGTTCTTGTTGCATAGCATCTTGCTGATAATACAGGTCATTCATGCCACTGTTAAAATCGTCAAATCCACCGTTAAATCCGAAATCGTCAAACATTCTTATATACCTCCACGTTATTAATACCTGTAGGTTCCGGAATCCGGATACCTTCTCTGATTGCTGCAGTTATCCAGGCCTGTTTCGCGTCTGCTATCATTGCCGGAATATCTTGCCACCTCTGGCAGCAGGTAATGCATCCGGGTAGATCTGGAATAGTTGCGGTATAGCCACCCTCAACTGGATCTTCTATGATTTGAATGGGATATTTTAATTTCATAAAATAATCTATATCTCTCATACCTGCAATCCTCCATTTTTGTACTGGTGGGCCAGCCTGTAAAATGTAGTCCTGCTCAGTCCAGTCAGTCCCATCGCTGCCGCTGCGGTAATCTCTCCTCGCGTCCAGCGTTGCATAACCTCTTCGTAATTAGTCGGTAACTGTACCTGCGGTCTGCCATAGTTATTCCAGGCTGGTTTATCACGGATCCGGTCAACGCCCTGGGTCTGCTTTTTGTGGGTTCGTTCTATCTCGTGGTCAATAACATAATCGAGGGTACTTATGATGGTGTCCAGAATCATATTACTAATCTCCGGATTGTCCAGATAATCAATTGCGGTTGTCGGGATATCTACGATTTTTACGTGGATATTGTGAGCTTTGTAATATTCTAGTTCATTCTTGGCACTTCTTTTACCGCCAAGAGCCTCCAAATCATAGATAACCAGTGTGTCGCCGGGTTTTAAAAACTGGGTTTTAAGACGCTGATATTCTTCTCTGTCCGGTATTTTTCCGTGAAACCGTTCAATTATTATGTTGTCAACAGTTGCACCTGCTGCCATCAGCTTTTTCTTATGAGTTGCTGTGCGGTACGTAGATATGTAATAGTAGGTTTTGCTTACATGTTCTATGGATCCTCCTAATTGTTAATCTTCTTAATATCAGACGCGTCCGGATATTGCCGTATGTAGTAGGATTTGTCCGGCCACCAGATCATATGAAATGGTGGACTTT